>Ga0101944_10002034_pt1 | contig 35709 bp, 37 predicted proteins | sample DewCreD2012metaG_FD_75245 | JGI IMG/M metagenome (GOLD analysis project Ga0101944, IMG submission 75245) | Hot spring sediment bacterial and archeal communities from British Columbia, Canada, to study Microbial Dark Matter (Phase II) - Dewar... ... | reverse complement strand
TCAATCAAGCGTATTCCTAAAACAGGTCCGCTTGCTCCAGTTATACTTACAATTATCATGGGATTAATTGTATCACAACAACTGTATTCTTCTAAACTTATTACGATTAAGTTTCAGAGCATAAACAGCTTGACATCATACTGATTTATATGGTATTCAGAATGTATGAAAAATAAGCGTTGGTATATATCTTTAGGAATCATTCTTATTGCAACATCTGCCATACTATACTCCCTGCAGATTCATCTTTTCCACAAGATTGAAGATACTGAATTTTACTTTTTACAGGATTTAGCTTTTGTTCCATTACAGGTGTTTTTGGTAGTCTTAATCCTTGACAGATGGCTCAGGCGTAAGGAAAAAGAGGACTTGTTATCAAAGCTTAATATGATTATTGGCGTATTTTTCAGTGAAGTGGGGACAGAGCTTTTAAGCCGCTTTATCACTTTTGAGCAGAAACCTGAGACACTTATTCAATACATGCGTGTTGATAAAAGCTGGAAGAATCAAGATTTTTCAAATGCACAAAATGCTATAGATGCGTATCACTTTGATATAACGGTTACTCCTGATAGCTTGTCTTCATTAAGGGATTTTCTGCATGCACAGCGCGACACTATGCTCAGGCTTTTAGAAAACCCCAATCTTTTAGAGCATGATACTTTTACTGACCTTCTATGGGCCATATTCCATTTAACCGAGGAATTAATTTTCAGGCCTGATTTCAACAACCTGCCCGAAACCGATATTGCACATCTTAAAGGGGATATAGTGAGAGCCTTTAAACTACTTTGTATTGAATGGCTTGCATATATGAATCATCTTCAAAAGGATTATCCATACCTGTTTTCACTGGCACTTCGTAGAAATCCATTTAATAATGAGTCTTCAGTAATTGTTACATAAAAAATGAGTCAGAGCCCATAAGAGCAGGGCATCTGTTACTTTAATCAACAGGATTATTTCCCATAAAAAATTTATTTGAATACAAGGGATATCAACTATGAGAAAAAATAAACTGTTTTCCCTGTTATGCATGGCGGGTTTGTTCATCCTTCCATCATGCCAATCTACACCAAAAATCCAAACCGTTCCTCATGTAGACCTGCCCCGCTTCATGGGCGATTGGTACGTTATAGCCAATATCCCTACCTTCATAGAGAAAGGTGCTCATAACGCCATTGAATCATATAAGCTATTGCCGGATGGGACCATCGCCACTACGTTCACCTTTAGGGATAGATCATTTGACGGGCCACTAAAAAAATACACGCCTCGTGGCTTTGTCGTAAATAAAAAGACTAATGCGCAGTGGGCCATGCAGTTTATATGGCCTTTCAAGGGGGAGTTTTTAATCATTTATTTAAACAATGATTATAGCATTACTGTCATTGGGCGCAGTGCCCTAGACTATCTGTGGATTATGGCACGTACCCCATCAATTACGGAGGAAGAATACCATACACTGATTAAGTTTGTTGAGGATATAGGCTATGATGTAAGCAAAATCCAGAAAGTACCGCAGAGATGGGATTCAGATTCAAAAAGTGCTAAATGAATATACGCTATGCAAAAAGTTTCCAGAGCACGAAGAGTGCCGTATAAACAATTAGGTAGAACCGGTAAAAATTCCTAAAGCGGATATACTCAGGGTTGTCCGGATATATCGTTCCAAAGAGAGCACGGAGTTCTTTAACAAAGACTGGCTTGATGTTGATGATCCAGCTATCGGTCTGGTAAACTATCTTTCGGAACCGGCTTCGATAATAGCCCAGCGGAATTCCCCATCCAAAGAAAAGTATTAGCCATATATTCTCTATGATAAAATTAATAATCTGTTTCATATTCATCACCTACCTGTTATAGTAGTATACGATATCCACCACAGGGTTTATGGTTTTGCCATTTGCCCGGTATTGGAGCAGGCTCTGTCCATAAATCTCAACTAATCGTTTTGTCCTGACATCGTAGATCAGCTCAACCGGTTCCACCAGCAGGCGGAATAAAAGATTATCTATCTTCATCAAGAAGACCACTACTCCATCGCGATTCCGTGGTGAGCCGGTTATCTTTTTTAGTTGGAATCTTGCAAGCCGTTGGAGCGTCATGCTTGGCAGATTAAAGTAGACTATTTCTCCACGTAGAAGAGCCGCAAAACGAGATTGTACAAAATCGTTGAGTGTAGGCCCTGTCACCAAGTCAGGTGTATAATCTTCCTCCCTTTTTTAGGATTATCCGGCTTTGTGAACGAGAACCTCAACTTCCCCTCATCACGCACTAATAGGCAACCACATTCTGTTTCTGGCATGACAACTTCATATTTCAAAAACTCACCCTTAAAGAGTGTAACTTCCTCAAGTGCAGCAAGCCGTCCATCGACATAAGTATAGGTATGCGTTAAAATGGTGATATCCTTTTTTTGCAAGATACTGTTCTTTTGGCGGAAGATAAGCTGCTGACGGCTCGTACCAGCAAGGTAAATGTCCGCGTTGAAGAGTTCCTCGGCAGGGGATATCATCATAACCACTGATACTATTGTCATGAATATACAAAAGATTGTGATTTTTAAAAATTGATGTATCATAGATTGTCTCGGTTAATTTAACAATATACTATGCTGATAGTTATTCAATAAAAATATTATATACTGCCAATATAGAATGCTTTTAAGTGATTCAATTGTGAACCTGCAAATTAGGCCTAGCAATCAAAAACACCAAAAAACAAGGGTCAGAGCCTTTTCTTTCCTGAAAGTGGAATAAAAATCAAAAACACAGCATACAGAGGCCATGTAAAAAAATAAAATATATCCGGATTTGGTCCATACCGCACATTGTAAAAAATGCCAATAACGTCCATAATAAAATAGCTTGTTGTTGCAGCTGGTATCATCCATCGCGCATGCACAGGAAAATATAAAGAACGGCGCACCAGCCATCCCGACCACGCAACAGGTACCAGCAACAGTGCATACGCTATTGATATGCCTAAAATATTATAGCGTTGCAATAAATCAAAAAGATATATAATGATAATAAACGCAATACTATATAAAGCCACCAGGATGCCGCTATCTTTCTTTTGTACAGCTTTAAATGTTTCAGTATGGCGTATAATCACCGTTAAAAGCATTGGCAATGCCACTATTCCGCCAATAGTAAGAAGCATATACATGTCAGGCAAAAAATGAGTCCAGGTAAGAACGCACATATCAGTAATAAAAGTACAGGTAAATATTAATCGTAAAAGCTTTTTATCTTTTTGGGCGATAGCATCCTGCAATCCAAACCATACATACAATGTCGCTGATAATGAAAGTAAGCCTTTTGGTATTGCCACAAAATAGATTTTGTGCCCCAATAATAATCCTATTAAATCAATGACTGTAAATATCAAAACAAGCGCTATCTGAAATCCTACATAATATTTGATTTTATTTTCTGTTTTTGCAGACATTGACCCCCTCCTAAAGAAAATTGAATTCCACAAACGTCACTATGAACTCTACCCGATATCTAGATGCATTATTATATCTTTAAGTAAATTAAAGACAAGGCTGATTATAACTGCTGCTACAAATACAACAGAATTTTACGGATGTTATTGCATACTTACTGTGGCAATGAAGGGTATCTTCCCACTATTCTGCCCTTACGTATCATGAGTACATCACCAAACTCGCGCATGATAGCTTCACTCTGTGTTGGCAGCAAAAATATATAATCATCAACCTGAAGTGCTGTAGCACGTGAACCATTGACAATTGCCTGATTGGTGCTGAACCCATAGATGGTATTTTCAATAAGGCCCTCAGGCGAATAATAATGAGCACGCCATCCACCACCATAAATAAAATATGTCACCTGCCTGTTTGGGTTCCATTTTGCCATTAGATTTGATATCCCCTCAATAAAAGGAATAGTTGTGCCTTCAAGTCGCTTCAACACTGGTGTTGCAACAAACAAGGCTTCAAGATGTTCCGACAAATGTGGTTTGTCAAAATCTGATGGCTTAAGCAATGCTGAACCCATTGCAATATCATTCACAGGTGGTTTGCCATCAAACAACATATAAGTATGGCTGCCACCACTATTAAACGTTAATTCACCCTTAAACAATTCAGGATATTTTTGTTTACCATAATTATAAAATGTTCTATACCGAGCCATTGAATCTTCAAATGCATTCTGAATTGCTTTCTTCTTTGAACCAATTATTGAAATTGCGGAAGCAGAATGAACATCATACCCCATGAATCCTGCAAATGTTACATTCCGTGAATTCTTTTTTATAAAACCCAACATCTGATCCAGTTCTTCAACATTTGTGATGCCACCTCTATGCAATCCAATATCGATTTCAATGTTTATCTTCATTAATGAATTCTTTTGTTTTGCAAAATCACAATATTGTTTTAACCGTGCAGGCGTATCAACAAGCCATTGTATCTGTTTTTCAGGGTTAAATTGTATTCCAGGCTTTAATGAATTGTATAATTCTTTAACGGCATTAATGGGCATTGGTTTACCCAGAAGGATATCGTAATCCTTTGAATTATTAGCAATGTACGTAATATCTGGTCCATGAAAAACCATCACATATTTTGAATTCATTTTTGTTAAAATATAATCTATAAGCCATGGACATGGAATCGACTTCACTGTTAATCTAAACTTCATTGAAGGATGAAATTGCTTTTTGACTATCGATAAATTTTTATCAAGATTATCAAGGTCAACAATAATAACTGGCCTGCCAGGACCATTGTCTTTAAGTTCTGTATTCAGATTGGCAAAATATGTAGTATACGGTTTCCCTTTATCAGCGGGCTTGATGATGATAACTAATAGCAAAGCAATGATTATTATGGCAATAGTTATAATCTTCTTTTTCATGATTGGCTCCCTCCATTTTTTATATATCATAAATGAGTGAATGCAGTTAAGTCAAATTAAAAATTATTTTATTCCCAATTAACTCTTCTTTAATTTATATCATTTGATAACTCACATTCTTGGTATCAACATCGTTTTTCGTGTAAATAATATTTTCCACTCCACAAACAAACAGTTGTATAAACAAAATAATAATACAGTTACATAACAAAATATACATCAACTAACGTTGCAAAAAACAACACCGGTGATATAAATGAATTAACCTTAAAAAATTCTTTAATTGCAAACTGCAAATCTTTGCTGCGGGCTAATTTTTGCTGATAAATAAATATTATGCCAACACACAGCACACCTATCCAGTATGCTTCCTTGCGGTCAGTTATTATCCCTGATACAATAAGCGAAATAAACGATAATACATACAATAAAGCCGAAAACATCAAAGCCTTATCCTCTCCATATCGTGATGGTATTGAATAGAGTCCTTCCTTCCTATCAAAGTCAACATCCAATAGAGCATATACAACATCAAGGCCTGCAATCCACGTCATGATGGCAAATCCCAATATAAACGGGGTCAGAGCAAATTCTCCTGTTACAGCTAAATAACCTCCTATGGGTGCAGCTGCTTCCACAAAACCAAGGTATAGGTGTGATGCTGCTGAAAACCTTTTGAAATACGAATAGCTTATCAAAAGAACTATCGCCACAAATGAAAGATAAAAACAAAGCATATTAAGCATATACGAAGAAAAAGTGAGCACCACGCACGATATAATTGCAGCACGCATCACCTCGCTTTTGGTTACATCACCCTTGGGTAACAAGCGGTCTTTAGTGCGTGGATTCTTTGCATCAATCTCCGCATCAATAAGCCTGTTAAAGCACATCCCTGCGGTTCGTGCAGCAACCAGCGCAATTGAAGCAAATATCCATGTTGAAATTCTGCCACCACCTGCAAAGAGAATTCCCAAATACGCAAATGGCAGCGCAAACACCGTCTGCTCAATCATAATAAGTTGTGATAGCTTTTTAAAATCCATACTCCTTCCACCTTTTGTTTACCAGTTCAATGATATCATCCGACATTTTTATTTCTTCAGGCCAATCACGGCCCATGCCTTCTTCTTTTGTTTTGCGTGTTGCATCAATACCCATCTTACCACCAAAGTTTTGATACGGTGCTGAATGGTCAAGGGCATCCAGCGGGCCCTCAACTATCATTACATCACGGCGCGGGTCAACATTATTTAAAAGCTTCCACACAACCGTACTGTAATCGCGCAAATTTATATCATCATCAAACACAGCAATATATTTTGTGGAAGCCATCTGACCCAAACCCCACAGTGCATTAATAGCCTTCTTTGCCTGCCCGGGATATTCCTTTTTAATTGAAACCAATGCACAGTTGTGGAATACACCTTCAAGTGGAAGCTCAATATCAACAATCTCAGGTATAAGCATCTTTAAGAATGGCAAAAATATCCGCTCGGTAGCTTTTGCCATGTAGCAGTCTTCCATTGGCGGTTTGCCCACCACCGTTGCAGGATATACAGGATTATCTTGCGTTGTTATGCAGGTTACGTGAAACACGGGATACCTATCCGCAGCAGAATAAAATCCGGTGTGATCGCCAAACGGGCCCTCAATGGTTTCATCCCCCGGGTCAATATACCCCTCAATGATAAATTCAGCCTGTGCCGGCACCAGTAAATCCACTGTCTTTGCTTTAACAAGCTCCACAGGCTCTCCTTCCAAAAAGCCTGCAAAGAGCATCTCATCAATATCAGGTGGAAGCGGTGCTGTTGCTGCATACGTAATGGCAGGGCTCCCACCAAGGGCGATAGCAACCGGCATTCTTTGCTGTAATTGGCAATATTTACGGTAATGACGTGCACCATCTTTATTATATTGCCAGTGCATACCAGTGGTAGTATTACTAAATTTGTGCATGCGATACATGCCGGCATTCTGAATACCTGTTTCAGGATCCTTTGTTATCACGATAGGAAGTGTAATAAACGGCCCACCATCTTTGGGCCAGCACGTTAAAATTGGCAAAGCATCAAGCAATGCCCCGTCCGTTATTATGTGCTTTTGACACGGAGCTTTACTTACCTCCTTGGGCATTACGTTAGCAATATCTTTTAATGTTAGCAGTGCCTTGATCTTTTCTGCAATAGTTTTTGGTGGCTGCATCGTGATGAGGTTAAAAATTTTATGCCCAATGTCATCAAAAGAATTACAGTGCAACGCCATCTGCATGCGCTTGTAACTTCCAAATGCATTTATAAGAACCGGATAGTTTGATCCTTTAACATGTTCAAAAAGCAATGCAGGCCCACCGGTTTTGCTCATTCGGTCAGCAATCTCTGTAATTTCTAAATAGGGATCAACCTGAACTTTAATTCTTTTTAGCTCACCGTTTTTTTCTAAGTCCTGGATAAATTTTTGCAAATTTTTATATGCCACTTCATCCTCATTTTCACATTTGTCTTTGGTAACTAAGGGCCACAAAAATATAGTTTACGCAAGTATTTTTTATATGTGCGATAGTTACTAGAAAAAAGCGGGCTTCTTTCAAAAGCCCGCTTTGTGTTGATTGTGAAATGTTACAACCTGCTTACTCTATTGCAAAGCCTTCTTCCGGAATGTCAAGCATGGAAAGATTCTGGCTCTTTATTGCCTTTGCATATGATTGTGCAAAAGGCAAAACATGCGTAATGTAATAGCGAGCACTATGAATCTTCCCTGAATAGAATGCTGCGTCTTTGTGCTCTTTAGCTAATTGCGCAACAGCTTTTTTGTCATTTACATCAACATTGTTCTGTTTGCAGATTTCATCAAGTTTTTCATACGCAATGCCACTTTGCCAGAAAAGAAGCCATCCCAATGCAACAGTTCCCATAAGATTTAGGAACGAATATGCATTGCTTATTGGTATTAAAAACTTTCCTTCTTTCCCGCATTGCACAAAGAACATGCCCATATCAGCCAGTAAATTAACTGCATCCTGCACATCCTTTGATATATCAGCTAACCGTGGATTGTCTTTATACCGTGCTAATGTTTTATTAATCTCGCCAAGGAAGTTAATGAAGTTAGCCCCTTTCTTCTGTGACATCTTTCTTCCAACTAAATCCAGTGCCTGTATACCGTTAGTACCTTCATAAATAGAAGCTATCTTCAAATCGCGCATAAACTGTTCTACTGGATAATCCTGGCAATAGCCATATCCGCCATAAACCTGGATTGCAAGCTCTGTTACCCTGAAGCCCATATCAGTACAATATGCCTTGGATATAGGAACAAGCAATTCCATAATTCCATGCCATTTTTCAGCTTCCTCGCCTTCACTTGCTTCTTTACGGTCAATTGCAAGCGCGCACAGATATACCAGTGCACGCATACCCTCCACATGTGATTTCATCCACAATAGCATTCTGCGCACATCAGGATGGTTGATAATTGAAACACGTGGTGCTTCGGGATTTTGCATATTTAAAATGTCTGCCCCCTGTTTACGTTCCTTTGCATAGTTTAATGCATGCAGATATGCAATTGAAGCTGTACCAAGCCCCTGCAATCCCATACCCAAACGTGCTTCATTCATCATCTGGAACATTATCTTCATACCCTGGCGTGGCTGGCCTAATAGTTCAGCATAACAGTTTCCATTATCGCCAAAACTCATTGAGCATGTAGCACTGCCTTTTAATCCCATTTTGTGCTCTATGCCTGTGATAGTTACATCATTTTTTCTTCCCAATGTACCATCATCATTCACCAGATACTTGGGAACAAGGAATATTGAAATGCCACTGGTACCTGCCGGGTCACCTTCAATGCGTGCCAACACTGGATGTACAATATTTTCAAAAAGGTCAGAATCGCCACCCGAAATAAATATCTTGCTCCCAACAATCTTATAGGTTCCATCAGGCTGCAGGATAGCTTTTGTTTTTAAATTTCCAACATCAGAACCTGCTTCTGGCTCCGTTAACACCATAGTGCCACCCCATTTACCTTCATACATCTTGTACATGTATTTTTTCTTCTGCTCTTCTGTGCCATATACTTCAATGAGGTGTGCAGCTCCAACTGCAGCTTCAGGATATAATAAAAAGCCCATATTAAATACATAGTATTCCCGTGCTGCTAAATCAATGACATAAGGGAAACCCTGGCCGCCAGCTTCCGGGGAAACTGCCATGGTAAAAAGGCCACTATCGTTCATTACTTTATGAAGATGGTGATAACACTGGGGAACCTTAACTTCTCCATTCACCAGTTTTGCCCCTTCCCTGTCACCTTCCATATACCGTGGTAAAACTTCCTCTTCAGAAATACGCTTTGACAAATCAATTGCCATATCAAACATATCTTTTGAGTAATCCGCAAACCGGGGTGTTTGGAACAATTCCTGTAATCCCAGCATTTCATACAATACAAATTCCTGATCTCTTCTGTCGACTATCAAACCCATAAACAACCTCGCAATAATTTTTATTAAAATTTATATATATAAATATAGTTTATAATTTGCTATTCACAATTTTTTTATTGTAGTTTATTAAACCTATTAAGCATAACATCCACAGACAAAAGCGTCAATTGGTATACGATTGGACAATTTGTCCATAAATATTTTTTATGAAAAAAATATTGTATTCTTAACACTTCTATGTTTCAGTATATACTAATATAAAATTATATCATTTCTGCGGAGGTTAGCAATGAATATTCCCTTACCAATTGCATTTCACGCGTTATTTATGATTATTGGGCTTATAGTACTGCTATATGCTGCCAGTATTTCAATGAAAAAGAAAAATATTCAATGGTTACAAAAACACCGATTATTTGCACTTACCGGTATAGCATCAGTGATAATTGGATTAATTATCATGATATTGTTCAAAGAATCACAAGGGTACCCTCACTTGGCATCGCCTCATGCAATTGCTGGCATGGTAACTGTTATTGTGGCGCTTACAACTCCTATAATGGGTTATCTAATAACCAAAGGTAAACAAAAAGTTAAGCCTATTCACAAATTGTTGGGAAAGATTACCATAATTCTTGTTGCAATAACCATCATATTTGGTTTTATACGTTTATTGGAGATAGTAAATAAATAAAATTTTTTGATTGAATAATATGAATGATATAGGGTAAATATAGTATTATTACGTTTTTTAGATAAATAAATTCTATGAAGCCCGTGACTTTATTTGCTCGCTATTATATATTATAATTGCCGACAAAAAGTAACTCACATCTAACAATTGCCAGCTTTACTTTAGTTGTTCTTTGCTTCTTTAAAAAACATTTATAAAAAATAATTTCAAGGAGGTTCCTATGTCATTTGAAAGATTATGGCACAAGAATTATCCGACCCAAGTGCCTCGTGAAATTGACTTTGACAAAACCACCATGCCCCAGGCACTAACCCGTTCAGCTCAAAATTATCCTGATAACATTGCGCTGATTTTTTTGGGTAAAAAAATCAATTACGTTATGTTGGAAAAAAAGGTAAATATATTTGCAAAAGCACTCAAAGCGCTTGGTATTAAAAAAGGTGATACCGTAGCAATGGTTTTACCTAATATTCCCCAGGTTGTCATTGCCAACTATGCAACATGGAGAATTGGTGCCGTGGCAGCACTCAACAATCCACTGTATACCGAACGTGAACTGCAATACCAGCTCAATGATTCTGATGCAATAATTGTGATCACCTTGGATTTACTGTTACCACGAATTCTCAACATAAAACCCAATACCAGGATACGGCATATCATAACCTGCCACATCAATGACTATCTCCCATTTCCATTAAAACAGCTATTTCCTTATGTAAGAAAAAATATGTACCGCAAAGTAAAATCATCGCAAGATATCAGCCAGTTTCTTGATTTGATGAAACAGTATGATGACTCACCCGTTAAGGATGAATCATCATGGGATGATGTAGCAACCCTACTATATACCGGAGGCACTACTGGCACCAGCAAAGGTGTCATGTTGACACATGCAAATATGTCTTGCAATGTACAGCAACTTAGAAGCTGGTTTTATGATTTGAAGGAGGGAGATGGAAGCATGCTTGGTATATTTCCTTTCTTCCATTCAGCAGGTTTTACAGGTATTCAAAATCTAACCATCTGGGGAGGATGGACTGATATCCTTATACCACGGCCCGAACCAGGGGTAATAATTGAGCAGATCAAAAAATTCAAACCAACATTTGTTCCCGGTGTGCCAACTATATTTATTGGTTTACTCAATAACCCTGAATTCAGGAACATGGACCTAAGCTTTATTAAAGGCTTCATTGCAGGAGCTGCACCACTGCCAGTTGAAACCATCAAACAACTTAAAGAACTAACTGGAGGTGATATCATCAATATATATGGCCTGACCGAAATTTCGCCAATGGGAACCGGCTCGCCATGGAGAGGAAATATAAAACCTGGTACTGTTGGAATACCATTTCCAAACACAGACATCAAAATAGTTGATGTTGAATCTGGCACAAAGGAAATGAAAATTGGCGAGTCTGGTGAAATATGCTTTAAAGGACCTCAGGTTATGAAAGGATATTATAAGAAACCTGAGGAGACAGCTTCTGTTTTGAAAGATGGGTGGTTATTTACCGGTGATATAGGAACTATAGACCAAGACGGCTATCTCACTATAGTTGACCGCAAAAAGGATATGATCATTTCCAGCGGATACAATATTTTCCCGCTGGAGATTGATGAAATTTTGTTCCAACACCCCAAGATTTTAGAAGCTTGCACTATCGGAGTTCCGGATGCATATCGTGGCGAGGCACCAAAAGCATTTGTTGTGGTAAAGCCTGGTGAACAATTGACTAAAGAAGAAATTATTGCTTATTGCAAAGAAAAATTGGCTCCTTATAAGGTTCCCAAGGATATAGAATTTATAGACACATTGCCAAAGAGTGCAATAGGTAAGATTTTACGAAAAGAAGTGAGAGAGTTGGAAAAGAAAAAACGCGAACAGATAGCATAACACGAAAAAGGGCGGGTTTGCTACCCGCCCTTTATTATTTTTAATAATATTTGGTTGAATCTTTTAAAAATTCAGTCATTGTGCTGTCTACATCTTTCATACCTTTATAATAGGTCTCTGCTATGTTCAACAAAACATCATAAAAATACATTAAATGTGGTATATAAAACTCACGTTTTAGCTGGTTTTGAATAGGGAAAGCTGTTGAATTCTTTACTTCTGCAAGCCTTTTGTCAGTTAGAATAACTTTGTTTTCCCGTATATACGAAAAAACAATATCATCGGTACCCAACGCAGTAGGTGTTGGGTCAATTATTTTGACTTCTGAAACGGTGTTTTCATAATAATTTTCTTCACGGATAATAGATTCTAGTTTACTAACGCTTGTCCCGTTAGTATAAATTTTAATGGATTTTAATTTCTTAATCTTTATCTTGTTTGGAATCAAATCATCCTTAATAAAATAATGTTTTTCCAGATAGATATAATCATTACCCTGAGAATAGGAAATCTGGAATGGTAGCAATCGTATATCTTTAATTGACAATAATTTATATTTTGCAATTGTCTCTTCAATTCTTTTGCAGAAGGTCAGTATTTCCTGATCCAGTTGTTTTCCTTCATTAACAAGTGCTTCAGATTCCAGTGAATCTTTCTTGGTTTCCTGTGAAAATGCCACTATAGAAAATATCATGGATGCAATAATAATTAATATAATTAAATACTGTTTACGCATTCACATCCTCCGATTATAAATAATAAGTGAATTTAATACGTATTGTATAGCATACAGCAAAAAAATAAACAAAAATTTATTATATCACGCATTGCTTATCTAATTATCGATATAATGCTTAATTTTTATTAATAAAATATAATTTCCTAATGCAATCCTTACGAAGGATATCATCAATAAATAATGAGATTCTTCCTTCCCTTTCCATGATTTTTAGAATAAGAATCTTTGCGCATCATTAGTTTTAAATGACAGTAATACCTCATGTGCACCTTTTACATTAGTTTTCTTAAAAAACAATATTGACAATTTATACCATATTAAATAATGTACAATCTATCACTGATATATACTAATGCAATAGGTTACTTCCATGCCACAAACAAATTTCAACGAAGAAAACTTCTCCGAATTACTGGAACAATCGTTCATTAAATCCGATAATTTTCAGGTTGGCGATACCGTTACAGGCAAAGTCATACTCATCACCAATGATAGCATCTTTGTTGATATTCAATCCAAAAGTGAAGCCGTCATTGACTCACAAGAATTCACTGATAATAAAGGCAATCGTACAGTTGCCGTTGGTGATACTATCACTGCATATGTTGCAGCTATTAAACGTGGTGAAATAGTTTTAACGTCTAAAATTGGCAAAGGCGTGGTTTCGCCTGATCTGCTCCACATAGCATATAAAAACCAGCTTCCCGTACATGGAACCGTTAAACAAACAACCAATGGTGGCTTTATTGTTTCTATTGGTGGCATCCAGGCGTTTTGCCCACTATCGCAAATTGATACAAAGTTTCAAGAAAGCGATAGTTACCTGAATAAAAGTTTTGATTTTGCAATTATGCGCTACGAACAGCAGGGCAAAAACATCATTCTGTCACGAAGGTCTCTTCTTGATAGAATCAAAGAAGAAACCATAGAAAAGCTCAAACAGCAATTAAAAATTGGCGATACAGTACAGGCTAGCGTTGTTCAGGTGCTTGATGCCGGCCTTTTAGTATCTGTACACTCACTTGATGCCTTTGTTCCAAAAAGTGAATTATCGCATAGCCGCATGGCAAACACAGGTCAATTTGAAGAAGGACAAACCATCACTGCTAAGATAATCGATTTAGACTGGAATAAAGTCAAAATGACATTGAGCATAAAGCAAACCCTGCCTGAACCCTGGCATTATATCAATCAGTATCAGATTGGCGAAACTTACACAGGAACTATCGCCAAAATAATTAAAAATGGTGCATTTGTTGGACTTGAATATGGCTTAGAAGGCTTTATCCCGCTTTCACGAATGAGCTATGTTAAAAAGTTACATGACCCTCATGAAGTGTGTAATGAAGGCGATAGCGTCCAGGTTAAAATTATTGATATTGACCATGCCAATAAAAAAATAACCCTGGAACTTTTAACCAGTGAAGAAAATCCATGGCTTACCGTAAGTGAATCACTGAGTGATTCTATACAAGTTGCAACTATTGAAGAAATTACTGCTAAGGGACTGGTGGTTGTGCTGCCAAACCAGGTGCGCGCTTTTGTTCCTAAAGAGCGGTGCGCAATAGACCGCAATGCCGATATAACAAAGTCATATCAGGTGGGGGCAAGCATCAAAGTTGCAGTAATTACTGTAAATGCCGATGACAGAAGATGCATTGCATCAGAAAAAAAAGCACAGGAAATTGAAGAGCGCCAGTCATATGAAAAATTCATTGCTTCCAATACCAAACAGGGTTCGTCAGCCTTTGGGCAGTTGTTAAAACAGAAGTACGAGGAAATGCAAAAAAAATCAAAAAACACATAAACCGGTATGGATGATAAAACAACACAAAATGAATTACTGGCATATAGATCATACTTAGAAAATAACATACAATATATTAACGAAATCCACAATAAGATTGAAAGGCTTATCATCAAGCTGGAAAAGCAACATATCTCAGTCAAAGAATGTTTTGCCCAGCTTGAAAACGAGATTAATCTTTTGTTAAAAGTATATTCCCACTTCACATCTTTAGGCGGGTACAACTACTGCCTCAAATTAAAAGCACTCATTGATACCTATCAGCAAGTTACAAATACTGAAATTCAATTATCTGCCCTATACTATATTCATTCAAAGATTCTTTCATTACAAGAAGAGCAACTACAATATTTTCCTGACATGACTCAGAAACAGGCTTTATACGATGAGCTATCGCACACAAAAAAAATTACAGAAGATGATATACACAATTGCAGCTACACATGGATTACATTTAAACGCAATGCCATGTGGTTTGTTGTTCTTTTTGATACTTACCAGCTTGTGAATACCAATGATCTATCTGACATCAAAGCTCTTTCCCAGAATTACTATCAAGCAACTTTTAATAACACAACAATAACAATCCGTGACCCCCTGCGTTTAGACGAACAGCCTTCAGCTACTGTATTGCTTGTCAATTACCATAACGCAGTGTATGGATACTTTTACGATTCAATAGGAAGAAAATTAGGTGCACGTACAAATATTTTGCAGCAGATGGCACAATTGCCCAAAGGTTATTCGCTGCCATTATATGGCAGGGTCAGGTTATTTGGCGATAGTTATATGTATTTAAAACATATTGATATAAACAAACCCCGGTAATCACACTTCTTCGTCACAGCTGCCTAAATAATAGTATGACTGTATTTCCTCAGAAGAGATTTTTCCTGTCCTCAGTATTTTAAGTTTGCCATTGATGAGGCTTATGAGTGTTGGCTTAGGGTGACGTTTGCATAGTTCCTCAATGATGACAATGGCATCAACTTTTTTCCTGAATACACGAATAATATCAGAGTGCTTATTTGACCCTTTTGTTACCCTGAGTATATTTGTTGCAAAGAGAGGTTGGCCTATTGATTCAATTATTTCTTGGACAAATTTTGCCTTTGGAAAACGCAATGCAATTTCCTGTGACATGTCTTCTTTTCGGGGCACTATTGCGGTCACTTCGCCAGGCCATATCCTGTGTAAAAAATCATACTGAAACTTGGTTACTGTTGCAAGGGATTCCAGCATTTTAAATGATGCTATCAGGCGAACAAATTTTTTTGTTCTGGATTTAATAATATTTTTTAATTTATTCTCAACTAAAGCATTAGCAATGCCAACTATTTCATACTGTGAATCAATAGGCAGGATAACAAGGCCGTTTTTATGTAAAATATCCGTAATTCTTTGTATAATTTCAGAATCTACACTGCCATCTTTTTTGAGCTTCCTTATTATTATGACGTCATCATTTTTATAGGGAGACTCTACAAATTGCATCATCGCAATTTACCTTTTGCTGTAATAAATGATACACAATTCTTCCAGCTATATTACTCTCACATATTCTATAATGTGCATAATGCAAATGCAAGCATTTTAAATGTACAGGCTCCTGCAAGCCTCCAATGCCTCGTTTTAATACATTCAGGTATTCATCTTCAATCTCTTTATTTAAATATTTTTCATATACGCTTTTTCTAAAAAAATAAAATACAGCATGCGCTTTCAGCATCTCTCGTTTTAATACTTCATCCGTGTTAATGAATTTTTCAATCTTTGCAATATACCCTTTGTTTTCTAGTTCATGAATTGCATCATTCAGGTATGGGCAGGTTAACCATATGATATTTGACAAAGACTGGAAATCTACCACCCCACCAACTTCAGGCGATAACAGCACTACCTGGGGAAATCCAAAATTACACTTTTCAAATATACCAGCAACAGCATCAGTGGTACCTTTAAGCTGCCAGCGCAAAACCTGCTCATCGCGTTTTGTTAATGTGGATATGCGAGGTATCATACAGTTTTTTGGTAATTATAATTGATTTCTGTTTCTATAATATAGCAACATTCCTGTAATAATCAAAACAGAAAATATAATCCATAGAATCCGTCCATAATGTATATACAGTGTAAACTTTTCTGTACCGGGTGGTTGCACCGTTTGTATCTGTGGGGGTTGTTTTTGTTTATCCTGAAACTCAAATACCTTTGCACCATGAGGGATATACCCCGCATTAACACTTTCTTTTAATAACAGATTGCCAAGATTACCCTGGGTTAATCCCCTGAACTTTTTAATTTCTGATTGCTTTTGTATAATCTGAAGCTGTATATATGCAATCTCTTTTTGCAGTTTCATCCTCTCCAGGATTCCGCTATCGCTGAACACAAAGCCATAAACGCTGAAGAGGATGAATGCAATCAGAAAAACTGAAAATTTACTATTACGGCTTGCCAATGGAATAAAACACCTTCTTTCCGTTAAATTTTGCAGCAGAACCCAACTGCTCTTCAATACGAAGCAACTGATTGTATTTACACAGCCTGTCAGTGCGCGATGCTGAACCAGTCTTTATAAAACCTGTATTTAAAGCAACAGCTAAATCGGCAATTGAAGGGTCTTCAGTTTCACCGGAACGATGTGAAACAACTGCTGTATAACCTGCCCTCTTGGTCATTTCAACCGCTTCGATAGTTTCTGTAAGGGTACCTATCTGATTAAGTTTTATTAATACTGAATTAGCTATGCCCTTTTCTATCCCTTTTTTAATAATCGCCGTGTTGGTAACAAATATATCATCAGCAACTAATTGCACTTTATCTTTACACTTTTGAGTTAAGAGTTTCCAGCCATCCCAATCCTCTTCAGCCATTCCATCTTCTATAGATATTATAGGATAGCTCTTAATCCAGCTTTCATAAATGGCAACCATTTCTTCCGGGGTTTTTTCCGGCTTGGCTTCTGCTGCCATAATATACTTCCCATTTTTATAAAACTCGCTGGCAGCTGAATCAATTGCTAAATAAATATCCTGCCCTGCTTTATATCCTGCTTCTTTGATTGCTTCAAGTATTACTTCAAATGCTTCAGCATTAGATTTCAAATTAGGTGCAAAACCACCTTCATCACCTACTGCTGTATTATACCCTTTCTTTGATAAGACTTTTTTCAATGCATGAAATGTTTCAACGCCCATCCGCAAAGCTTCTCTAAACGAATCGGCACCAACGGGAACAATCATAAATTCCTGTATATCTACGTTATTATCTGCATGCTTTCCGCCATTGAGTATATTCATCATTGGCACGGGTAATTCACATGCCCCAACACCACCAATATACTGATACAATGGCATGCCAAATGTTTCAGCAACAGCCTTGGCGCACGCCATGGATACACCTAAAATGGCATTAGCACCTAATTTTGCTTTATTGGTTGTGCCATCAAGGTCAATCAGCGTTTTATCTAACTCTACCTGGCGCATTGCATCCATTTCAACAACTGCACCTGATATTATTTCATTAACATTCTGTACTGCCTTCAACACACCCTTGCCATTGTAACGGCTTTTATCGCCATCTCTGAGTTCTATTGCTTCATTTTCGCCGGTGGATGCACCCGATGGAACGGCAAACCTGCCAACAATCCCTGAAGAAAGCTCAACATCAACTTCTATAGTGGGATTGCCCCTGGAATCTAAAATCTCACGCGCATGGACATCAGTTATAATAGTCATAGTAGTACTCCTATGTAATAATTTTTATCCTACAACAGTCTTATTGATATGATAGTACTATGTGATTATAAACAGCAAATATATGCAAGAAGTTTTTTGTGGCATAGTGAGGTTATAATCGCAGCGAAATGTAATGGGAATTTTATTGTTGAAATGTAACCTCTCTTCACGATTGCTGTACCATGAACAATTAAAAAGCTTTTGCAAGCCATTTTGTCCTGCAACAGTTAGTAAACAGTAATCCTGCCCAATAAAAATACAAAATTATAATAATTCCAATTTTATTATTGAAGAAATTAAGATTATTATTATATTGAGTAAATATATCACTATATCAACTACAATGGAGGATAAATAATGAAACCTGTAGCATTAAATGACTTTATATACTGGGTTGGCGGTATTGACTGGGACCTTAGAAATTTCCACGGGTATATGACACAGCGTGGTTCTACATATAATGCGTATCTTATCATGGATGAAAAAATCACCCTTATTGATACTGTGAAGTATTATTTATATGATGAGATGATTGCACGCATATCAAAAGTTGTTGATCCTGCAAAAATTGACATCATCATTTCCAATCATGTTGAGATGGACCATTCAGGCGGTTTGCCAAAGTTAATGGAGTTATGCCCCAACGCAACGCTCATCACATCACCAAATGGTGCCAAGGGGTTAGAAACGCATTATAAAAAGAACTGGAATTATAAAGTAATGAAGACGGGCGATAGTATCTCGTTAGGCAAAACCACCTTGCAATTTATCTTAGAACAGATGGTTCACTGGCCTGATAACATGGCCTGTTATATGCCTGAAACTAAAATTTTATTTTCCAACGATGCCTTTGGGCAGCATATTGCAACATCTGAGCGCTTTGATACGGAATATCCTCTGGACATCATCATGCACGAGGCAAAAAAATACTATGCCAATATTGTTCTGCCGTATGATAAGCAAACTCAAAAAGTACTTGATGCTGTAAGTACATTAGACATTGCCATGATTGCTCCAAGCCACGGCATTATATGGGAAGATCATGTTGGGGCGATAGTTACTAAGTATAAAGAATGGGCTGCCAATAAAACAACCAACAAAGCCCTCATCATCTATGACACCATGTGGGGTTCAACTAAGCTTATTGCCCACGCAATTAAAGATGCCTTTGAGGAAAAAAATATTCATACACAGCTTTATGATTTGAAAACCATACACATTTCAGATATTATGACCGAAGTACTTGATGCACAATATATCTGTGTTGGTTCACCAACACTTAACAACAATATGCTGCCAACCGTTGCTGCATTTTTAACTTACTGTAGAGGGCTTGCACCAAAGAATCGCGTGGGATTGGCATTTGGATCATACGGCTGGGGCGGACAAAGCGTTGCACAGGTAGAAGCGGTATTACAGGAAATGGGATGGCAACTGCTCCCTTCCATCAAGGTTCAGTATGTACCTGATGAACAATTGCTGGTAACTATCGCCAAACAAATTTTACAAAAATTATAAATTTAAGATGACTTTTACTGTATAATAAAGTATTATATAAGTGAATATTGAGTCCAATTTATTATTACAATGAGGACCGAAATGGAACAATATAAACAATACCTGGAAGCCAAGGGGATTTCGCCATCATATCAACGGTTAAAGATTCTGGAGTATTTAGACCACAACAGGACTCATCCAACTGTTGATGAGATTTATACAGCCCTTGTGCCGCATATACCAACGCTTTCTAAAACCACCGTGTACAATACTCTAAGCCTTTTTGTTCAGGAAGGCCTTGCAAGTATGCTGGTGCTTGATAATGTTGAAGCACGATTTGATATAACGGTTCAGCCCCACGGTCATTTTACCTGTAAAAATTGCGGCAAGGTATATGACCTTGATATTACCCGTTATGTCAACATTCCTGAATCAATAGATGGCCATACAGTTGACCAGTATCAGATTACGTTAAAAGGTATCTGTAAAGAGTGCTCAACACATTAACAGCCTGTATGCTTGGTTTACACTTAAAACTTTTGCAAATCTTTTTTTATAAAATAATTGACAAAATATTGTAATAATTATAAATTTGTGCTAATTCCATATTATAGCATTATTTTATGAATTTACGGTTTTTACCATATTGTCATTGCTGAAGAGTGTTAGCAACAAAGAATTTAATTTAATAAGTCACGAGATCCTTCGGATGACAATAACCATTGCTGCCATTCTGAGGACCCCGATGAAATCCCGATTTCATCGGGAAAAATCTCAATCATCTAACGATGAGATACTTCGTCACGGAAAAATCAGGACTCAGTATGACAATGGAAATTTGATATATTTCAAGTTAATTTTTTACTTGTAATTTATATTTTTAAACGTATACCATAATCTTGAAATCAAAAAAGGTGTTGTTATGCAATTTCAGGTTAATGACATGATGTGCAATCACTGTGTGGCGCATATTACAAAAGCCATAACCGATAAAGATCCTGCTGCAAAAGTGCAATGCAATATAACCACCAAAATGGTTATAGTGGATAGCGCCCTGGATGAATCTGCTGTCATGCAGGCAATAAAAGAAGCTGGCTATACACCTATAGGCAAGTAACATAAAAAGCACAGCACAGTAGGGGCACATCAAGATATGCCCTTAAAAAATGCAATATACATTTTAGGAGGTCTTATTCATGGATAAAAAATACGAATGCACAGTTTGTGGGTATATTTACGACCCCAAAGAAGGTGATCCGGATAATGGCGTTAAAGCTGGCACAGCTTTTAAAGACATACCTGATGACTGGGTATGCCCGGTATGTGGTGCTGGTAAGGATCAGTTTGAACCAGTTGATTAAACTCAAATAAACAAGGATATGCAATAGGTTGCATATCCTTTTTATATTTGCCATGTAAAAATCATTTTAATTTGGAGGTTTACAAATGGATGTTGTAATGCTATCACGAATTCAATTTGGATTGGCTGCTGGCGTTCATTTTATATTCCCTTCCCTTACATTAGGACTAACATTGCTGGTATTACTGCTTGAATATAAGTTTTACAAAACAAATGATGAACTATTCAAAACTGTATCTTCGTTTTTTATTAAAATGTTAGGACTTGTGTTTGCTTTGGGTGTAGCAACCGGCATTGTACTGGAATTTTCATTTGGCACAAACTGGGCTGAATACTCACGTATGGTTGGTGATATTTTTGGTGCACCACTGGCTGCCGAAGGGATATTTGCATTCTTTATGGAATCGGTTTTCTTAGGTGTGTTGCTTTTTGGACGAAACAAGGTTTCCAAAAAAGTATATCTGCTTTCAGCATTTTTAGTATTTTTTGGTTCGCATTTGTCGGGTCTGTGGATTATTATTGCAAACTCATGGATGCAGACACCCGCCGGGTTTGCCATTGAAGGTGGCAGGGCTGTATTAACTGATTTCTTTGCTGCAGCGTTTAACCCTTCCACACTGGTGCGGTATGCTCATGTTATCATTGCCGGGTGGATTTCAGGTAGCCTTTTTGCAGCAGGGGTTGCAGCATGGTATTTGATTAAACAGCAACATACAAAAGAAGCACAAACAATATTAAAAACAGCAATCATTATCTTTTGCATCATGTCATTGGTGCAATTTGTATCAGGTCATATTCATTCTGTACAGGTAACCAATTTGCAGCCAGAAAAAATGGCAACCTTTGAAGCACTGTGGGAAACACAAAAAGGTGCTCCAATGTCCATTATTGGCATACCTGTAGAAAGTGAAAAAAAGACATATTTTGAGATTAAAATTCCAAAACTACTAAGTTTACTTGCATACTTTGACCCTGATGCTGAAGTAAAAGGGCGTGACGCATTTCCTGAGGATGAACTTCCGCCTGTATTACTACCGTATTTTTCTTATCATATTATGATAGGATTAGGGTCTTTATTTGCTCTGATAAGTTTAATTGGGTTGTTTCTATTGTTACGCAAAAAGCTTTTTGATGCAAAATGGTTTTTGTATGTGTTAGTATTTGCTATACCACTGCCAATCATTGCCAATGAATTTGGATGGATTGCGGCTGAGGTTGGTAGGCAACCATGGGCTGTTTATAAGGTCCTTAAGACTGTTGATGCAGTGTCGACTGTTGTTCCGGCAACACACGTGCTGCTATCGCTTATAATATTATCCTTTATTTATCTTTTACTTGTAATTTTATTCATTACAATACTTTTAAAGATAATAAAAAAAGGCCCTCAGGCAGAATCATATTAATGCAACTGGAGGTTTTACAATGGATATAAGTATTTTTCAACATTTATGGTTTTTAATTATAGGATTTTTATTAACAGTGTATTCAATTCTGGATGGCTTTGATTTAGGCATAGCAAGCCTGATGCCTGCATTGGCAAAAAATGAAAAAGAACAAAAGCAGGTTATGGATTCTATTTGGCCTGTGTGGGATGGCAACGAGGTTTGGCTCATAACCGGTGGAGCAGCACTTTTTGCAGCTTTCCCCTTTGCGTATGCTACGGTCTTTAGCGGTTTTTATTTGGCGCTGATGCTTGTTTTATTTGCTCTCATCTTCAGGGCTGTTTCAATGGAGTTCTGGTATTATAATGAAACACGACGCAAGGTATGGGCATGGGCTTTTACAATTGGAAGCGTACTCCCTGCATTATTATTTGGTGTGGCGCTTGGCAATGTTATCTATGGCATTCCGCTTGATTTAAATATGAATTTTACTGGCAACTTTTTTACTCTTTTAAGGCCATTTCCACTTGCCATTGGACTTCTGGGTTTGGCAGCTATACTTCTTCAAGGATGCACATGGGCAGCATATAAAATTGAAGGTGATGTTGCAAAGCGCGCACAAGCTCTGATGAATAAAATAATCATTGCAAATGCAGTTTTGTTTATATTGGCGATAGCTCTTACCATTGCGCTTTTGCCTTCAATTGTATCAAATGTATTTGGTTGGCTTGGAGCACTTACGTACGCAATCGCATTGAGTTATGTTCATGTATCCAATAGAGGTAATCGCCCGTTTAATGCTTTTATTGGCTCATCTATTTCGTTTGTATCACTCTGGATAATGGCTGGTGCTGCATTATATCCTAATCTTGTGAGGTCAACAATTGAAGCCTATAACCTGACAATATTCAATGCATCATCAACACAGCTAACATTAAAAATTATGTTCATCATTGCACTGATAGGCATGCCTATTGTTATTGCCTATACTATGTATGTATATAAAATTTTCAAAGGGAAGATTTCATAATGCATTAAAAATTATATTATAAAAAAGGAGGATTTACACTATGGCTACAAAACAATTGGAAGTTTATAAATGCGAGATTTGTGGCAATATCGTTGAGGTACTTCATGAAGGCAAAGGTGAATTAGTATGTTGTGGGCAACCCATGAAGTTGCAGGTTGAAAATACAGTGGATGCTTCAAAAGAAAAGCATGTGCCAGCTGTTGAAAAAACCGCTGAAGGCATAAAAGTACAGGTTGGCAGTGTTGAGCATCCAATGGAAGAAAAACACTACATTGAATGGATACAGCTTATTGCCGGTGGCAAGGCATACAGGCAGTTCTTAAAACCTGGCGATAAACCTGTTGCTGTATTCAAAGTGGATGCTGATAGCTTTACCGTACGTGAATACTGTAATTTACATGGTTTGTGGAAAGCATAGGTAATAAATACTTAAACGATTGATATATATGGAGGCTTTCAATGGTACTGTCAAAGAAAATGGAAGAAGCAATTAATAAGCAGATAAATGCCGAATTATATTCTGCTTATCTATATCTTTCAATGGCTGCATATTTTGAATCTACAAACCTACCAGGATTTGCAAAATGGATGGAATTACAGGCAGAAGAAGAAAAACAGCATGCTATGAAACTATATCATTATGTTATAGAACGTGGCGGACGTGTAATATTGGATGCAATACAAAAACCCCAATCTGAATGGAAATCACCGCTTGATGTATTTGAAGCCGTGTATGCCCATGAAAAGCATGTTACCGAGCTCATTTATAGTCTTATGGATATGGCAAAATCTGAAAAGGATTACGCTTCTGAAGTAATGTTACACTGGTTTGTAAAAGAACAGGTAGAAGAAGAGGCTAATGCCAGCAGTATACTTGAACACATCAAGATGGTAAAAGATTCGGTCAACGGCATTTTGCAATACGATAAGATGCTGGGTAAACGCGGTACAGAGTAAAACTATGTACTTTTAGTAGAACTAGTAGTATACCACTAAAGGAGGAATGACAATGGCAAAAAGTGTAAAAGGAACAAAAACCGAAAAAAACCTTTTAGCGGCATTTGCAGGTGAATCGCAGGCACGCACCCGATATGACTATTTTGCATCTGTTGCTAAAAAAGAAGGCTATGAACAGATAGCTGCTATTTTTCAGGAAACTGCGCTCAATGAAAAGGAACATGCAAAACGCTTCTTTAGCTTTTTAGAAGGCGGCATGGTAGAAATACAGGCACATTATCCAGCAGGTGTAATTGGTACCACTGTTGAGAATTTAAAAGCAGCTGCTGCAGGTGAAAATGAAGAGCATACCAAATTATATCCCGAAGCTGCTAAAATAGCCGAAGAAGAAGGTTTCCCGGAAATTGCATTTCTTTTCAGAAAGGTTGCAGAAGTTGAAAAACACCATGAACAACGCTATTTAGCACTAGTTAAAAATATACAGGATGGGAAGGTATTCAAAAAGGACAAAAAAGAAAAGTGGATCTGCCGTAATTGCGGTTACATTCATGAAGGTGAAGAAGCACCTGAAAAATGTCCAACCTGTCTGCATCCAAAAGCGTATTTTGAATTGCTGTGCGATAACTTTTAATTATATATAGCAATAACCTTACAATTTAAATCCCCTTTTTAAAAGGGGATTTTTTATTTTATTATTGCCAATATACTATTTATTTTCTTAGTTGATTACAATTATATATTGCAGATATTAAAACAACACCATAAAAAAAGATTTATCAGGAGCATTGCATAACATTATGAAAAGCGTATTGCAAAGTATACATAAAATAATCCCCGGTTTACTAATATCCGGTATTTTTTTCATTTATTCAATCATTGTCAATATGTCCTTTTCATATATGGGAAACACCAGCTCAAACGTTGTAAATTTTATCATATCTCATTACAAATTTTTAATACTCTTTTATTTTTTAAAAATTATCATTATTTATGCACTTATTGGAATAATTAGCAGCGTATTTTTTTATTATGGCATCCTGTATCTTACTACAATTGCTAATAAATCAATTTCAGAAAAATTAATATCTGTATATACTGCGCTATTAACATTCATCATTGCGTTCCTTCAATTGTGTAAAAGTATCATCAACTATCCCCAACTGTATTTAGATACAATATTTAACAAAAATAGCATCTATAATTATTTCCAAACAGCCCTTACCAACAACTTCCCGCCAACCTTTTTTTCAATTGTACAACTGATAATCCTTTTACCATTTTTGGCTGCCTTTGGAATATATACCTATAATTTAATTCTTTCAAAACGCAACCAGCTAACTTTATGGTTACTATCGCACACCATTATAACAAAAACAATAGCAGTGGCGCTTGTATTATTTATTGTAGCGATAGTTACCGTGACAGTATCTATTCCGCATAAGAAAAATATTGATAAGCCTAATATAATTATCCTTGCATCGGACGCATTGCGGCAGGATCACTTCAGTGGATTTGGCTATCACAGGCAAACCACACCACATATTGATACTTTCATTGCATCAGGCTCAACATTTTATAATGTGTATACAGTTGTACCGCGAACTTTCCCCGCCTGGGTAAGCATCTTGACATCACAACTGCCAAACAAACACGGTATTGGTCATATGTTTCCCATGGCAAGAGCACGCGATAAGTATTTTACAACATTGCCAAAAATTTTATCCCAACACGGCTATTACACTGCTGTAGTGGGCGATTTTGCAGCTGATATATTCCCACGCATTAATTTAGGATATGATACTGTAAAAGCACCAACGTTTAACATGCGTATTATGATAAAACAGATTATACTAAAAAACCACATATTCCTTTTGCCGTTTTTAACCAATAAAATGGGTTTTGCTCTTTTTCCTGAAATACGTGAATTTGCTGAATTTGCAGATCCTCAATTTGTTGTGGATGATATAAAATCTGAAATTAATAAAAGCAAAAAAGCAAATAAACCATTTTTTATCACAACATTTTTTTCAATAACCCATTTCCCCTACCCAGCATGTTATCCATACTATAATTATTTTACTGATACCGCATATACTGGCCCGTTTAAATATTCAAAAAATAGAGTGGTTTCCCTTCATAGCAAAGGCGTTGCATCAGAATATCAGCCTTCATTACAGGAGATTGAATATATTCGTGCACTCTATGATGGATGCCTGTATGCATTTGATGAAGCTGTGGGTAAGGTAATTCATTACTTGAAAGACAAAAACCTTTACGACAACACTATTATAATCATTCTATCTGACCATGGTGAAAACCTTTATGAGAATGAATATGGAATGGGTCATGGCGAGCATCTACGTGGGAAATATAGCTTGGTAATTCCGTGTATTTTTTCAGGCCCTGGTATCCCCCATAGACAATATACCGCAGTCAGAAGTGCTATCGATATTGCACCTACTATACTAGATATAGTATCTATTCATAAGCCTCAAACATTTGAGGGTACATCCCTTTTTAAAAATCATACACGTATATTTGATGCTTATTGTGAAACTGGTATATGGTTTGATAATACCGGCAACTTCTTCTTTCAGAAAAAAAGAATAATGTACCCAGATATAACTGGTATATCAACGATTGATTTTGATCATAATGATGAAATAACTGTAACACCGTATTATGAAAATCTTATAACTACCGCAAAACATCGCTGTATTGTTGCTAACAATACAAAGCTTATCTATATGCCAACACATTATGCCATAGAATATGAATTGTATGATATATCAAAAGACCCTGAAGAACGAAACAATATATATATAACATCACAGCACTCAAACGTTATGAAGCAAAAGTTGTTTTCGATATTCAAACATGATGGCAGGATAAAAATATATAATGATTATTTTATACCTGTTGAATAGAATTTCGTGGAGATAATTATGACAACTATCTCCACGAAATAATGATCTTATTTTTCAACTTCAGCCTGAACCTTTGTTAATACTTCAAAGCCATCCTGATTTTTTACTGTAACAGCAAGCGTTGCCCTATCTTCCTGTACTTCTGTCACACGTCCTTCAATAGTCAACGTATCGCCCATACGCACTGGTGAAGCAAACCTGCATTTGAGCTTCTTCAATCTTCCAGGGTCACTTACCCATGTGGTGACAGCATCAGCAGTAAATCCCAATGTACACAAGCCCTGCAAAATAGCGCCACCCAGGCCCACCATCTTGCCAAAATCAGCATCAATGTGAATGGGGTTAAAATCTCCCGATGCACCTGCATAGTAGATGGCTCTGTATTTATCCACTTCCTGTTTTACTGTGAAGCAATCGCCAATACTTATTGTTTTGTGTACATCCATTGTTTTCATAACTATTTCCTCACCACAAAAGTATAAATTCCTTTACATACATCTTTCTTTTCCTGATTCTTAGTCATAATTTCAATTGCAATGACATCTAATTTTTCCTTATTTTCAATATTGATAATCTTTGCATCGGAATATAATACATCACCTGATTTTACAACATCATAAAATTCAAACTCCTGCTCACCATGCACAAGCATTGCCAAATTAAGGTTGAGTTCATTGTCAAAAAATATTGGCTCAATGAGTTTTGCCCCAAACACAACAGCAAATGTTGGTGGAGCAACTATCGCCTTATACTTAGACTTTGCAGCAAATTCATCATCAAGATAATATGGGTTGGTACTTTTAATTGCCTTTGCAAATTCCTTTACCTTTTCTTTGCCAACCTCATATACCATGGTTGGCCATTGTTTACCAATATATTTTTTGTCGATAGCCATATCATTACCTCCCCGTATTAGCTTCCATATTTTTGCAACAGGTCACGGGCTATAAGGATTCGCTGAATCTCGGATGTCCCCTCTCCTATCTCGCCCAATTTTGCATCACGGTATAAGCGCTCAACAGGGAATTCCTTAATATATCCGTAGCCACCATGTATCTGCAATGCCCAGCTTGATATATGCGTTGCGGCTTCACTTGCAAAAAGCTTTGCACAAGAGGCCAATATTGCTGCTTCCGGATTATTTATTTGCTTTGCCCATGCAGCTTTGTAAATCAAAAGCCGCGAAAGGTCAGTGAGTATCATCATGTCGGCTAACTTGAATGAAATCTCCTGATACCGGTTAATTGGTTTTCCAAATGCTTTTCGTTCAGCTGAATATTTCACAGCCTCTTCCATGCATGCCATTGCAACACCTAAAGAAACTGTTGCCATACCAATTCTGCCAAACTCAAGTGTCTGCATTGCCTGTATGAAGCCTTTACCCACTTCACCTAACACTGCATCCTCACCAACTTCACAATCCTCAAGAAAAACTTCTGATGTTGGCGAACCACGGTAACCTAACTTTTCAAAAGGCTTGCCCGTTGAAAAACCAGGTGTATCTTTATCTACAAGAAATGCCGTAACACCATTTGCTGGCCCTGCTTCCTTATCGTTATATGCCATAACCAGGCACACATCGGCAATAGGCGCATTGGTAATAAATGTTTTGGTGCCATTTAAAATCCATTTATCGCCTTTCTTTTTTGCAGTTGTGGCGATAGCGGCCGCGTCTGATCCCGCCTGCGGCTCAGTTAATCCAAAGCTTCCAATTATATCTCCCGATATGATCCCAGGTAAATATTTTTCTTTTTGCTTTTTAGAACCAAAGAGACGTATTGGCACACCGCATAGACCACAGCTTGCACCCGCCGATAAAAATGTAGCAGCACATGCTTTTGCCACTTCCTCACCTGCAATGGCAAAATTTATTAAATCCTGATTTGTTCCTCCATATTCTTCTTCATGAATCATGCCTAAATAGCCTAAATCGCCTAATTTCTTAATATTCTTCTTTAAAAGCTCAACAGATTTTTCATCACCAATATCTAGTAACGCAGCATGGGGCTTTATTTCATTTTCACAGAACTTCTTAAAGTTTTCCTTTATTGATTTCTGTATATCATTCAATTCATAATTCATCTTTTACCTCCTAACGTGCTATCAGATTATAATGCTAACAATCGGGAAATAATCAATCGCTGTACTTCGGAAGTTCCGCCTCCAATCTGGGCTAACTTTGCATCACGAAGCATCCGTTCAACAGGATATTCATGAATATATCCATACCCGCCAAAAATCTGAACAGCTTCAGACGCAACCTTGAATCCCCAGTCACCAACAAAGGCTTTTGCAATTGATGCCTGCAGGTGGTTTATTGGATATCCAGCATCTTTTAATGAAGCCACTCTATAGACAGCCAAGCGTGCAGCCTCTAGTATCACCTTCATATCAGCCAATTTATGCTGAATTGCTTGATAGCTTTTAATGGGTTTGTCAAACTGCACACGTTCAGACGCATATTTTGCGCATTGTTCAATCATAAATTGCATTCCACCAATAAATGGCGCAAGCAATGCACTCCGGTCCCACTCTAAGGTCTGGTGTGCATACATAAATCCTTCACCAATATTGCCCAATACGTTCTCTTCAGGAACTTCACAATCTTCAAAAAACACTTCTGAAGTAGTAGATGCTCTGACCCCCATTTTGTGGAAAGGCTTGCCGGTGGAAAAACCTTTATAATCCTTTTCAACTATGAATGCTGATATACCTGCATGTTTTTTTGATTTATCCACTGTGGCATATACAACGCATACATTAGCAACAGGTGCATTAGTGATGAATGTCTTTGAGCCATTGAGCACCCATCTATCGCCTTTTTTAACTGCAGTTGTTTGCAGGGATGCTGCATCAGAACCTGCACCAGGCTCAGTTAAGCCCATACATCCAATCCATTCTCCGCTAGCAAGCTTTGGCACATATTTTTTTCTCTGCTCCTCATTGCCATGTTTAAACAATGTGTCAGTACATAAATACGTATGTGCCCCTAAAGCCAGCATGTGCCCACTATCAACACCAGCATGGCCTAACGCTTCACCAGCAAGGCAGCATGTTACCACATCAGCTCCCTGGCCACCATATTCCTCAGGGAATGGCAAACCCAGAAGGCCCATTTGCCCCAACTTTTTCCAGATTTCAAATGAAAACTCTGATTTTAAATCAGCTTCTTCACATAAGGGAACAATTTCATTTTTGGCATATTTATATATTGTATCCCTGAATAAAAGCTGCTCCTCAGTAAACCCAAATTCCATCATTGACCTCCTTTGTTAAGTATTGTTTCAATTATTTGATTTTTTATTTTATGTGAATAATGCGCATAATCAAATGCATCAGGATCAATAACATATTGAATAATAAGCCCCTGTACCATGGAAACAATCATGGTTGCAGTATACTTGACATCAATGTTATTGAATTTTCCCTGCTCTATTCCTTCATTTAAAATATCCGAACATACATCACGATAGCTCGTATATAGTTTCTGAATGGCAGTGCGCATCCGTTCATTATGGTTTAACTGTGTCCAGAAATCCAGAAGCACATAAAAGTAATTCTTCTCCTGAATTACCAGATTACATGCTCGCTCTATGAAAGCAGCTAACCTGTCAACAGGATCTGAAAGATGTGAAAGGTCCTGCTGCAGTGATGAACGAATATTACGATTTATCTCCCTGAGTAAATTTAAAAGCAAGTCCTGTTTATTTTTAAAATAATAGTGGATCAAACCTGTTGACATTCCAGCTTCCTGGGCAATATCCTTAATAGTGAAATTGTAATATCCTTTTTTACTTACCACGCTATATGTAGCAGAGGTAAGCTGTGCCCGCCGTATATCAAAAATATCTGATCGTTCCTTAACTTTCATTTGAATCACCATCCATATGATTGAATGTCCAATCAATATTTTTAAAAAACATATTCACTTGATCTTAATCAAAGAATTATAATCATGAATGCTCATTGATTCATTGACATTCTGCTCTTGCAACCTTGTGGTACCACCCATCAAAATCCCCTTTGAATGCACCTTATAGATTTCAGGAATATCAAAAAGCAAAAGGCTTATGTCATCATATTCTTCACGGTCCAATGCACCAACCTTTTCAATAACCTGCGATATAGCTTCTAAAAGCGAAATATGCAGCATATCATCCAGCACAATGTCACAATGCTTGATAATATCGTTGAACCCATCACTATACAAAATAACTCGCGATTGATTATTGAGTTGTATACAATCAACGGTATGAATATTTTTACTTCTCCCCGCAAAGTTCATATTGACGGAAGTTTTGTACATCATGTTCTTATTCTGCCTGTTATACACTTTCAAAGAACTATCGCCCCCATGTACTACAAATGCCTGTGTAGTGTTTTCCTGTTTATGCAGAGCAATTAAACTTAGTGTTGATTTCAAATGATATTCCTGCTTTGCATATATTTCATTTAAATAGAGTAACCATTCATCACTGTTTTGGGGCATCCTTTGTAAACCATTTACAATATTTGAAAGCAATAAACGTGATGCGTGAGGGAAGCGCTCAGTTGCATCTGCCACTGCAAATACATAGTGGGGTATGTCTGCCAATATACTATCCCCATTACCATATCCTGAACGCACTTTATCAGTGCCGGTGATCAGCATCATTGCAAAAGCGCCTTCAGCTATCACCGCCCTCACATCATTATGCAATTCAATCAAACTCATATCTAATCAATGACTCTGAAATATAATATGTCTTTAATAGTGCCCTTCTTCTCTTCTGAAAAAACAGGTTCAACCCGCGCACCAATTTTTACTTTCGATTCATCGTGAACATCAATGTAGTGCTGAAATAATGTGTCCGCACCATCTAATTTTATAAATCCGTATCCATAGGGTATGGGTTTTTGCGTTCCGGTTTCAGGGTCAATAAACGCAAATCGTAAAATAGTGAATGTGCCTATTGTCCCTTTTGGCCCAACTTCAACAAATTCTTTCATTTCAACAAAGCAGTCTCCACACACTCTTCTGGGTGGCACATAGACTTTTTTGCATTTAGGGCAACGTACACCTAAAAACTTTCTGTTGTTTTTAAGTTCATAAAAAAACTTGCTGCCATACATTCCAACAGAATAATTGAAAGGCTGCACCGCTTTCCCTGATTCAATAATTATATATTCAATATTGTCCATTGTAACCTCCTACAGATTGGGTTTCTTCTTGCCATGTAAAAGCATATCTGTCCACATACAGCCACCAAAACCGGTACTTACAGCAAAGTTGACATCTGGTACCTGTCTTCCTTCAGCCTTACCCATCACCTGCATTGCAGCTTCAGCGCAGCGTATTAATCCTGTAGCACCTATTGGATTGCACGCAATAACGCCACCAGATGGGTTAATTGGAAGCTCGCCTCCCATATCAGTTGCACCGCTCCATATATATTCAGCCCCCTTACCGCGTGGTACAATTCCCATATCTTCAATCCATATTATCCCTGCAAATGAATATGGCTGATACATCTCAATAACATCAATTTGCTTTCGCGGTTCAGTTATGCCGCATTTTTTAAATAAATCCTTTGATGCCTCAGCCATACTGTCCAACTCGCCCCAGTTAACATCACCCAGGTAAGTATATTTGTGCCTGTTAGCTGTTGCCCAGATCCAATCAGGCGTTGATGTAATTTTTTCCGCATAGTCTTCACTTGCCATAATCACAGCACATGCACCATCAGTACGCGGACACACATCAAGAAGATGAATGGGGTCGGCAAGCATGGGTGATGCCAAAACCTCCTCCAGTGTAACCTCTTTTCTCAGCTGTGCATACGGGTTGTTACATGCGTGCTTGCGGTCGCGAACTGATACCCGTGCTCCATCTCTATCGGTTGCTCCATATTTTGCCATATATGCCTGTGCTTCGACAGCAAGGCCAGAGATAGCTCCCGCAAATACCAACCTATCCCACACTGGATCAAAAGCGGTGGTTATAGCTCCGGTAGTATCCGATTCAGAATTCTTTTCCCAGCCAATAATTAAAACTTTATCAAACATTCCGGAAGCAACAAAGTGATAGCCACCTATTGCTAAAGTACTCCCCGTAGTACCACCGGTTGTAAGTTTGATGACCGGTTTATGGTATCCACCCGAACCATCAATACTCCAGCAATCAACGTAATTAATGCCTTCAAAATGGTCCATATTACCAATGATAATTGCATCTATATTTTTAATTGAAAGGTCCGCATCTTCTAAAGCGCGTGTAACGGCCTCATGTATCATTTCCCTACCATTAACATCTGGCCTGTGGCTTCTGTGGTGTGTTTGACCGGTTCCAACAATTGCAACTCTTCGCTTTGACATAATTGCCTCCTATTTATCTTTATCAAGAACCCATACACAATGGGATTGTCCACATAATCCGTTTACACCATGGGCAACGCCTCTTCTTGCATTAACCTGCCGCCCACCTGCTTCACCACGTAATTGCAACACAACCTCAGCAATACGATACAAACCTGCTGCAATCACCGGATGGCCGCTTAATAAACCGCCTGAAGGATTTACTGGCAATTTACCATCCCTATTGTATATACCTTTTTCAAGCATCACACCTGCCTTTCCATATTCTGCCAATCCAAGCCCTTCAATCCACATCAGTTCCTGATAGGTAAACGCATCATACACCTCGGCTACATTAATTTCTTTTTGCGGATTTGTTATACCTGCTATTGAATATGCCTTTTTTGCAGCTTCTTCCAGAGCTTTTGCTTTTGACAAATCTCTATCACCCATAAAGTATGCATCACTGCAAAATGCTACACCTTTAATCCATACTGGTTTAGCTTTTATCTTCTTAACGAAATCAGCATTGGCAATAATTATTGCACAACATCCATCCGAAACTGGTGAGCAATCCAATTTATGCAAAGGGTCGGCAATCATTTCAGAATTTAATACATCCTTCACTGTAATATTCATTGGCAACTGTGCATAGGGATTATCCTTTGCATTTTTATGGTTTTTGCATGAAACCAGTGCAAGTTGTTCGGATGTTGTTCCAGTGGCATGCATATACGCCCTTGCCTGCATTGCACATGCCGATATCATATCCATACCAAATCCACGTTCATAGATAGGGTCAAATGCTGCATTGGTAATAATACTGGAAACACTTTCAGACCCCTTGCTGTGTGCTGTTACCAAGGTTGTTTTATAATCTCCTGATAGTGATCGTGCAAGGGCATATGCTGCTCCAAATGTTCCATCACCTTCCACTGCCGAACAGTTTTTATATCGCACCCCACTGGCATCACCTACTGCCATACAGGATATGGTTCTTCCATCCCAGAAATCACTTGATGTGGTAATAACATTATCTATATCTTCAATTCCAATGCCTGCATCATCCAATGCTTTGTTAACAGCTTCCCAGGCCAGGTCAGCATACGTTGCCTTAACCTTACATTTTTCTATTGTTGTCATACCGATACCAATTATTGCAGCTTCCATTGCAAACCTCCTATTTTACCGGCCTGAAGTGTGAAATTGCCTGTATAGAAGCACTTTTATCATCCGCAAAGACAGCTTCCACTTCCATTCCTATTGTAATCCCTTCAGGTTCAATGCCTTCAATATAATGCAACATCGCGTTGGCTGAACCTTCAAGCTGTATTAGTCCAAAAGCAACAGGAACATTTTTCTTTAATGCTGCTTGTTGTCTGTATACAATCGTATATGTAATCACTTTCCCTTTTGGCCCAACCTCTTTCCAGTCATTCGTATCTACGTAGCAAAACAGGCATGTTTTCTTAGGCGGGCAGAATACCTTGCCACACTGAGGACATTGTTTGCCTAATATTTTTTTCTCATCACGCAATGTAATAAAAAATTTTGATGCTGTTTCCCCTGCCCACCATTGATAGGGAACACTTATCTGGCTTTTATACACCTGTGGTTCAATATCCTTAAAGATATTTTCCATAACTATCTCCTTATCTGCCAATGATATACCTGTGTGGATCAACCTCTTCACGCAATATGCGCAACTCATCATCTGTTGGTGATTTTGTGTCCTCTATTTTCTTTGCCCACTTCAACTCAAAACCGCAGTTGTCCTGTACATCTTTCCTGCTGTAACCTGGATTTATAGAAAGTACTGTCATCCACTTCGTTTCCTCATCAAAACCCATAACTGCCATATTTGTAATAATTCGGTATGGCCCTGTGCCTTCAGGCAAGCCTGCTTCATACCTGGTTCGGCCACCTTTTAAATAACCCGGCGAAGTAATAAAATCTAATTTATCAGTAAACCTGCGCGCATCCTGCACAGTCATC
>Ga0101944_10002033_pt1:0-30000 | contig 35710 bp, 18 predicted proteins | sample DewCreD2012metaG_FD_75245 | JGI IMG/M metagenome (GOLD analysis project Ga0101944, IMG submission 75245) | Hot spring sediment bacterial and archeal communities from British Columbia, Canada, to study Microbial Dark Matter (Phase II) - Dewar... ... | reverse complement strand
ACCTAATTGTCTGCACAAGACGTCCACTACGTCGAAACCGACATTGTGACGAGTGTTGGCGTAATCAGCGCCGATGTTGCCTAAGCCACAAACGAGGTATTTCATGCGTGCGAAAAAAGCGACGCAAAGGTAGGCGGCTGAAGGCGATTTCATACAGCAGGGCTCTGCCGCTGTGCCTCACAATTGCACTAACCATTGCTCCAGCACGGGGTGAAAGGCATCTGTGGCGTATTTCCCTTGAGGGATGCCACTTGTCTGGCTAAGGTCTCGAATGCCTTGCTCGATGTTCAGCGCCTCTTGTTTTTGCTTAACGAAGAAATGTTGCTCAGAAAGAAAATCGGCTAAGTACTCCTGCTCTGTTTGACCGGGCGTAGGGATGAGGATGGCTTTTTTACCCAAAGCCGCTAAGTCCATGATGCTGCTGTACCCGGAGCGCGAGATGAGCCATTGAGTGGATAAAAGGACTTGGTTGAGTTCTTCAGAGGTTAAGAAGGTCACGACCTCTATGTTGGGCGAGACAAAATGGTGGTTTTTGGCCTGGGTCTTTCCTTGTATAAAAATGAATTTCAGAGGAGAAAACATCGCCTGTTCGAGTAGGCGCTGCTCCAAAAGGCTACGTTGCGGCTCCGGTCCAGATAGGACGACGGCCACGTCGTATTCAGGATGGCGTTCGTAGCTGCTCATGCGTGTCAGTATGCCAATAAATTGCACCCGACTGCTTGGCAGCTTGTCGGCATGCGAAAGAGCGCCTGAAAGCCCTGGCGGCTCGGCCACATCAGGAACCCAAATAGCATCGAACTGGGCCATGAAAAGGCGGAGGGTGGGCCTGACGAGCCAAGAGAGCCACGGGACACGAACATGCAACTGGTGGGTAATGAAGACGCTATTAACTCGACGGCTAAAACATCCGTAACGGTTGTCGGAAAGGATACCCGACAGGTCATATTGCTTCACCCATCGCTCTACAACCTGATGCTCTTGCCAGATAGCCCAGAGGATGCGGGGCAGTTGCCTGCCGATGTTCCAGACCATGCTGGGCGTGTCGTAACGGATGCGGTACGACGGTAGCTCGAGGCAGGGCAAATGGGGAAACTCGGCTTGCAGTAGGTTGAGTGCCACACCATCGGATGCGAGCAAGACATCTGCACCGAGGTCTTGCAGCGCCCGAATCAGTGGAATGCAACGGGTGGCATGTCCAAGCCCCCAGTTAAGTGGTGCTATTAGGACGCGTTTCAAAGTCTTTTTACTTCGTTTTGAAAATATTCTGGCCAACGGAGCCGTACCGCCGAGCTGCTCCAAAAAGGCCATAAGCGTGGGCGAAGATACCGCACCGCTAACCATGGCAGGTGTTAGGCTCTGGAAAATCTTCCTTTGAGCCGTGTTGAATGGAAAAACCCACACAGGGAAGAGACACTACCTTTGCTTGCGCATGAGATCGCTGTCTGCACTGCTGCTTCATATAGAAGGTCTCTTGGGTGAGAAGATAGCTGAAGCCACGCCGATGAGCGGGGGAGACATCAACTGGGCGCTCTGTTTGACAGGGCTGCGTGGGCAAAGGTGGTTTCTCAAGGCGAATGACGACCCAGCGGCCTCGCTTATGTTCAAGCGAGAAGCACAAGGGCTGGCCTTGTTGGGAGCCAGCGGTGTCATTCGCACACCGCGTGTGTTCGCATATGGCCAGGACGAGCAGAACGGCGCCTTTCTTCTGCTTGAGTTTATTTGCAGCGGACCGCGTTCTCCGCTTTTTTGGATGCGCTTTGGCCACGCTATAGCTAACTTACACCAGCAGACCTCTGCTTTCTTCGGCTTTGCTCACGACAATTTTATAGGCCGCTTACCGCAGTCGAATCGGCGCTGTACGACCTGGGCAGAGTTCTATGCGGAGGAGCGGTTGCACCCACAAATGCAGCTTGCTCGCGAGCAAGGATACTTGGACCATGCAGCAGAGCGGCAACTTGGGCGGCTCTGTCTGCGCTTAGGCGAGATTTGCCCTAACGAAGCACCCGCCTTTATCCACGGTGATTTGTGGAGCGGCAACTTCCTTTGCAACACCCAGGGAGAGCCGGTGCTGATAGATCCGGCGGCTGCCTATGCTCATCGCGAGATGGACCTGGCCATGAGCCGGCTATTTGGCGGCTTCGACCCGCGCTTTTACGCTGCTTACGAAGAAATCTGGCCATTGGCGCCGGGTTTTGAGCAACGAGTGGAAATCTACCAGCTCTACTACCTGTTAGTACACGTCAACCTCTTTGGGACTAGCTACGAGGATAGTGTTCGGCGCATTTTAAAGCGCTGGTAGTAGCCGCCTATCCGCTTGCAGCAGAAACAATCAAGGTGTAGGCGCTTCGCTACCTTTGCAGCGCCTTTTGTCGCACTTTATCAATTTTTCTTCAAATGTTATTCCTTCATGGTTACAACAGAGCCGCTACCCACGGTTGACACCGCCAAAAGTCTTGGCCTTCTTCCCGAAGAATTTGAAAAAATCTGCCAGATTCTAGGGCGAACCCCAAATTTCACTGAGCTATCGCTCTATTCCGTGATGTGGAGCGAGCACTGTTCGTACAAAAACTCCATTCTCCAGCTCAAAACGTTACCGCGCAATGGCGGGCGTCTGTTAGTAGGAGCAGGTGAAGAAAATGCTGGGCTGGTGGACATTGGCGATGGCTATGCCTGTGCTTTTAAAATTGAAAGCCACAACCACCCCTCTGCCATCGAGCCCTATCAGGGAGCAGCAACGGGAGTAGGAGGTATTCACCGCGACATTTTTACTATGGGAGCGCGCCCTATTGCAGCATTAAACAGCCTGCGCTTTGGCAAGCCGGATACTCCGCGTATGAAGCGGCTCATTGCCGGTGTAGTAAAAGGCATCGGCGACTATGGCAACTGCTTTGGCGTGCCGACTGTAGGTGGCGAGGTGTATTTTTACGATTGCTACCACCACGACATCCTAGTCAATGCTATGTCCGTGGGTGTGGTGCGGGTGGGCGAGACGGTGAGCGCCACCGCGGGTGGGTCGGGCAATCCAGTTTTCATTGTCGGCTCAGCTACAGGCAAAGACGGCATCCATGGGGCCACGTTTGCCTCGGCAGACCTGACTGAAGACAGCCACGAGGACCTTCCAGCAGTGCAAGTAGGAGACCCTTTTCAGGAAAAATTACTCCTCGAAGCTACCCTGGAAGCTATCAAAACAGGCGCTATCATAGGCATGCAGGATATGGGCGCCGCTGGCATTGCTTGCTCAACGTCTGAAATGAGCGCCCGCGCCCACTGCGGCATGCGGATTGACCTGGATAAAGTGCCCCAGCGCCAGGCAAACATGAAGGCATGGGAAATTTTACTCTCAGAAAGCCAGGAGCGCATGCTCATCGTTTGCAAACCCGGCCACGAAGGGGAGTTGAAGGCCGTCTTTGAAAAATGGGACCTGCCTTGCGAACTCATTGGAGAGACCACTGCAGGCGGCATCCTCGAGTACTTCTGGCACGGAGAGAAGGTGGCAGAAGTACCAGCCGAGTCGTTAGTGTTAGGAGGCGGCGCGCCTGTGTACGTCCGGGAACAGCGTCCGCCAGCTTATTTGGCGGAAATTGCTCGTTTCCGTTTGGAGGATGTACCTATTCCGGCGGATTTGCGCCAAGCGGGGCACGTCGTTTGGGCCTCGCCCAATATCGCATCCAAACGGTGGATTACGCGGCAATACGACTCGATGGTGCGCACAGGTACCTTGACAACCACACGCCCCGCAGATGCTGCAGCGGTGTACGTTAAAGGTACACGAAAAGCTCTGGCCATGACCACCGACTGCAATTCGGCCTATGTGTATGCCGACCCTTATCGAGGAGCCATGATAGCGGTATGCGAAGCCGCGCGCAACATCACCTGTGCCGGAGGCGACCCTGTGGCCATCACCAACTGCCTAAATTTTGGGAACCCATACAACCCAGAGGTGTACTACCAATTTGCCCAAGCAGTGCGCGGCATAGGCGATGCGTGCCGGAAACTCAACACCCCGGTAACCGGAGGCAATGTCAGCTTTTACAACCAGTACACGGAAAACGGTCAGGTTATCCCGGTCTACCCTACCCCAACCATTGGCATGCTGGGTATTCTGGACGACTGGGAACAACTCATGACGCTGGATTTCAAGGCTGAGGGCGACAGTATCTACTTGCTCGGCATTAGTCGCGATGACCTCGGAAGCAGCGAATACCTGCGCGAAGTGCACGGTATAACCCACAGCCCGTGCCCTCACTTCGATCTGGAGGAGGAGAGCCACCTGCTGAAGGTGGTGCGTTTGCTTATTCGTGCGCAAGCCGTTCGCAGCGCACATGACGTCTCGGAGGGCGGGCTGTTTGTTGCGCTGGTGGAGTCTGCTATGCCGCGCGGCTTAGGCTTTGATGTGGTTAGCCAGCCCGGTGTTCGGAAAGATGCCTGGCTGTTTGGCGAGTGCCAAAGCCGCGTCATTGTCAGCGTGGCAACCGAGCAGGAGGAAGCTTTGGAGCGCCTGCTCATCGAACACAACCAGCCCTTTGCTCGCATAGGCGAAGTGAAAGGCTCCCGCATCCGCATTGATGGCGAAGATTGGGGCGAAATTAGCGACTGGAAAAGCACCTACGACCATCGCTTGGAAGAGCTCATGCGCTAGCCCTTTCACCCACTTCTGTTTTAAGCTAAGATTAATTAGTAACTCCTCAAGCCATCAAAGCCCGAAAAGGGCTTGTAAATTTGCCTCGTCATGCGTGATAAGGGTCTGCCCACAAACACAATGCGCCACTACCCCATCTCTTCGGAGGAAAAAGGCGAAGAAACGCGCGATTGCTTCGATGTTAATAAAGTGGGAAAACCCACCTTTAGCGCCTGCAACTCTCCAGGAGGGCTTTGTGGGGATAAAGACTATATGCGCAGGTGAAGGGCATTTCTTTGATTCCTTGGTAGACTAATTTTTTTTAAATCAAACATCGCTCAATCTTCTCAAATCATGAACAAGTATTGGTTCTTGGTGGCGTTCGCCGCTGTAGTTAGCACTCTTGGTTGTGTCAAACGCGAATTCGACGAACCACCAAGCGGGGGCGAGCCAATCAACGTAACTCCTAACATCTCCATTGCCGGGTTGAAAGCACTGCATGTCACACCGGGTGGCTTTGACACCATTAAGCAGGACCTTATCATTGGAGGCGTAGTAGTCATGGATGACCGCTCCGGCAATTATTACAAAAGCATCGTCATTCAGGATAGCAGCGGCGGCCTTGAAGTTCGCTTCAACGACGGCTTCCTCTTCAACCAGTTCCCAATAGGACGTCAGATTTTTATTTACTGTAAAGACCTCATCTTGACAGACTACAATAACTTAGTACAACTTACCGGCAGCGTGATCGAGCAAGGCGGTGTGTTGGACGACGTTGGTCTGACGGAAGCGCAGGCGCGTCGAAAGATCGTCAAAGGCCCTATGGTGGGAGCGCCTACGCCTCGCCTCTTGCGCATCAATGAACTCAATAATAACCACATTAGCACACTTATCCAGCTGGAAGGCGTACAGTTCATTGCTGCCGATGCGGGTAAAACATATGCCGACCCTATCACTAAAAACAGTATCAACCGCACGTTGATGGATTGCTCGGGCAATAAACTGGTTTTGCGCAGCAGCGGCTATGCCGATTTTGCGGGGCAGTTAACTCCTTCGGGTAACGGCTCTATCATAGGCGTGCTGAGTGTGTTCGGCACCACGCTTCAGATGTACATCCGCGACCTTAGCGACGTAAACATGACGGGCGAACGATGCAGCGGCGTAGGCGGCCAGCTTATGAATATTCAGGATTTACGCGCCGTGTTCACTGGCACCACCACTCAGGCGCCCGCAAACCGGAAGATTCGCGGCATCGTTATTTCTGATCGCATCGGCAACAACCTCAACGGACGCAATGCTTACGTACAGGCGCTCGACGGTTCGGCAGGTATCTTGGTGCGCTTTTCGGCCAATCATACGTATAACCTCGGCGACGAGATCGAGGTAGACGTGTCTAACCAAGAACTTAGCCTGTTCAACGGACTGCTGCAGGTCAACAATGTACCGCTTGATCGCTCGGCCGTAGTAGCTACGGGCAAAAACCCCATAGTGCGCACGGCCACCGTGGCACAGGTCAATGCTAACAGCGAAGCATGGGAAAGTACCTTGGTGCGCATCGTGGGAGCCACTGTTTCTGGGGCAGGTACGCCGCTTTCAGGCAATAAAACCGTAACCGACCCTACAGGCAGCATCCCTATGTTTACCCAGTCTTACGCTACTTTTGCTAATGCCACAACACCTTCCGGAACAGTTACCATAACGGCCATTGTTTCTGATTTTAACGGGCGCCAGTTGGTGCTACGCAACCTAAACGATATTCAACCGTAATCTTGAGAACAAGCCATCTTCTCCTTCTGTCTGTGCGCTATGTGCGGGCCGCTGCCGGATGGCACGGCGTGCGAGCCGCCTTATATCTGGCGGTGCTTTGGGCGGCGGGAGATGGAGAGGCTTTAGGGCAAATGGCTGATACGTCTGCTGCAGTAGCCGCCAACCGCCCGGGCTTTTTCCAACGGACATTTGGCGGATATCCCAATCCTCGCACGGCAGTCGTCCTATCGCTGGCTTTGCCCGGTGCCGGTCAACTATACAATAAGAAATGGTGGAAAACACCCATCGTTTATGGTGCCTTAGGCGCATTAGTCTATTCGGAAGTAGTCAACGTTCAGCAATATCGCGCTCTGCGCGACAATTACAAATGGTTGGTAGACGACGATCCGAACACAGCACCTACTGAGCCACCCTATAACCAGTTGGACGCCACGTCGCTGCGGCGGTACCGAGACCAGTGGCGTCGCTATGTTGAGCTCAACGCTATTGGCATTGGAATCGCCTATTTTTTAACGGCAGCAGATGCGTTTGTTGACGCCCATTTGGCCCGTTTTGACGTCGACGAAGCCCTCGGCTGGCAACTCCGCCCCAGTATTCAACCTGGCCCTGGCGGCGCGCCGGCTGTGGGTTTGGGTGTTTCGGTAAGATTAGGGCGCTAATACCAGGTATATTTTTGATTTTTGTTTTTATGGAAAACACTGCACAGCCGCAGACCACACCACACCTTCTAATGGTGCGGCCCGCTCATTTTGGATATAATGAAGAAACGGCCGCCAACAATGTCTTCCAAAAGCGCGATGGACAACTCTCCCCTGAGGAAGTGCAACAGCGCGCTGTGGCTGAATTTGATGCCTTTGTGGCTCGACTACGTGAAGCTGGTGTGGACGTCGTAGTCGCGCAAGACTCCGACCAGCCCATTAAACCCGATGCTGTTTTTCCGAATAATTGGCTTACCTTTCACCAAGGTGGCCTTTTAATCACTTACCCTATGTACGCGCCTTCGCGCCGCTTGGAGCGGCGTCCAGAGGTCGTACAAGCTGCTGCGCAAGCCGGGTTCAAGCCACTTCGAAGACTGCACTTAGAAGATTACGAAGAGTCTGACCTTTTCTTAGAAGGCACGGGTAGTATTGTTTTCGACCATCCGAATCGCCTGGCATACGCCTGCCTCAGCCCGCGCACAGACGAAGGACTGCTGCGCCACCTTTGCCATAGTATCCAATACGAGCCGGTTGTCTTTCATGCTGTGGATGCCGAAGGGCATGCGGTGTATCACACCAATGTGATGATGGCGATGGGAGAAACGTTCGTTGTTATTTGCCTGGACACAGTGCGCGACCCGCAGGAGCGTGCTTTGTTAGAAGAGAAATTCCGCGTTACGGGCAAAGAAGTTGTGCCCATCACCTTGTCTCAAATGCAGGCCTTTGCCGGCAATATGCTGCAAGTGCGCGACAACCGCGATGAGACGTTGCTGGTTATGTCGGAGCAGGCCTATCGTTCGTTAACCCCGGAACAAATACAGACGTTGGAAAAGCACACTCGGCTGTTGTACAGCCCATTGTACACCATTGAGACTTACGGCGGCGGCAGTGCTCGCTGCATGATGGCGGAAATATTCGTCTGAAGGCGCGCCCGTGCCCAGCCCATTCAGCCATTCAACCACTTCTTATGCGCGCACTTTTGCTATGGTTTGTTTTGTTCTGGGCCGGCTTTACAGGTTTACCATCAGCTAAGGGCCAGTTGGTCGAGACATTTGCGGATGGCGACATTACGCAAAATCCGACGTGGGTAGGCGACGTGTCACACTTTATTGTCAATGGAGCAGGCGAGTTGCAATTGATGGCGCCCCAGGCGGGTAGTTCGGTGTTGGCTGTGCAGACAGTCATTCCAGACAGTGCCGTTTGGCTGCTCGATGTTCGGTTAGAGTTTGCGCCCTCTGTTACCAACCTGTTGCGCATATACCTGATGGCAGACCAGCCCAACTTGCTGCAGGCCGACGGTTACTACCTGGAAATTGGAGAGAATGGCAATGCGGATGCCATTCGACTCTTTCGGCAAACGGGCTCGACGCGCGTGTTGCTGGCGGCAGGCACTCCAGGGCTGGTGGCTTTTGAGCCGGTGGTGGTGCGTATACGCGTGCACCGCAACGCTGCTGGGCGTTGGTCGGTAGAGGCGCGCACGCCTAACAGCACATTTTCTGCTCAAGGGACAGCAATAGATGCTACTCATCTGCCGGGTGTGGGACGCTACTTTGGTTTTTACTGTTTGTACACAGCCACCCGACGAGATAAGTTTTTCTTCGACAACCTCTCCATCTTGCCCGATGTGCCGGATACAACGCCACCAGTGCTGCTTTCGGCTAACGCTAGTGCAGATGGAAAAGCGGTGCTGCTCAAGTTTGATGAGGAACTCGACACGGTATCAGCTCTTGAGCCGGCGCATTATACAGTTATAGGTCAACCGCCCATAGCTGAAGCGCACCTGGACAGTGGCGATACTACAGTGCGGCTGCTACTGGCTCAACCTCTCGCTACGGGTACCTATCAAGTGCAAAGCCAACAAGTGGCTGATAAAGCGGGCAACGTCAGCGGCCTACAGAGTGCTTCTTTTAGTTTTCTACGAACGGAATCTGCCGGAGAGTTTGACGTACTCATCAACGAAATAATGGCTGACCCGACGCCCTCTGTTGGATTACCTGATGTAGAGTGGTTGGAATTATACAACCGCAGTACTCGGATGATTGACCTAAATGGCCTTTTTATTTCAGATGGTGGAGCGCCACGTCGCTTGCCGGCTTATGTGCTCTACCCGGATTCGTTTGTAGTGCTCACCACAGCGGCAGGGGTAACGTCACTGGCACCCTTCACCAACAAGGCGCTGGGCGTGCCCGGGTTTCCGGCGCTGAACAATACCAGCGACACACTCATTTTGACCGATACCGCTGGACAGGTCATTGACCGTGTCTATTATGCAGCCATCTGGCATGAAAACAGCGCTAAACGCGAGGGCGGCTGGTCGTTAGAACGCATCAATCCCAACCTTCCCTGTCTGGAACGAGAAAACTGGGCCTCTTGCTCGGTGCTCCCGGGAGGCACTCCGGGGCTCCGCAATGCTGTCTTTCAGTCGACGCCCGACACGACAGCGCCTCGCCTTCAAAGCGCCTTTCCTTTAGCCGACAATCGCATAGAAGTAACCTTTTCCGAAGGCTTAGACCGCCATACAGCCGCTGATGTAATGGCTTACCGCATAGACCCGCCGGTAACCATAAGCACTGCAGCGCTCTCGAACGACAGCCGGCGCCTTGTCCTGCTCAGCCTGCAACAGCCGCTCCAAACAGGCACAGTGTATCGCCTGTGGGCCACAGCAACCCTTCGCGATTGCAGTGGCAATGCCCTTGCGCGCACCGATACGGTTTTGCTGGGCCTGCCACAAGCGCCTGAGCCGGCGGATATTGTCGTCAACGAGGTGCTCTTCAACCCGGAGCCTTTCGGCGCCGATTATGTAGAGTTGTACAACCGCAGCAATAAGATTTTTGACCTGCGCTCCTTCTTCTTGGCAAACTTTTACGACGGCAGCAATACGCGTAATCTTGGCTTGCGTCGTCTAATGCTACCAGGCGAGTACTTGGTCTTTACGCCTAACCCCGACGACATCCAAAGGCGATTTCCTATAGCACGGCCAGAGCGCTTGTTCTCTTTAGCGCTACCCACCTTGCCCGACAACGCAGGCAACGTTACGCTGTTTTGGTCGGAGGATGGCCGACAGGTTACGGTAGACTCCTTTGTCTATTTTGATACCTATCACAACGCCTTGCTCACGTCCTCTCAACGGGAAGGTGTCGCCTTGGAGCGTATCCGCGCAGATGGCCCCTCGAACGACCCTTCGAATTGGACATCGGCTGCGCGCACGTCCGGCGGCAATGGCACGCCTACTCTTCCCAATAGCCAACGCGTAGGATTGCCGCTCTCTGGAGCGGGGATACTCCGCCTAACCACTCCGCGTCTTTCGCCCGATGGCGACGGCTATGAGGATTTCTTAGACATTCGGCTTTATCCACCTGCCCCTGATTACGCTGCCACCGTGGTAGTTTATGACCCCGATGGTATTCCTATACGCTATTTAATACGCCAACAACTGATAGGCACAGAGGGTACGCTGCGCTGGGACGGCGATATGGACGACGGCACACCCGCCCGCCCCGGGATTTATATCCTACTGGCCGAATTATTCGCTCCCACTGGCCACGTCGTGCGCGAACGCCTGGCGTTTGCCCTGGTGCGCCGATTTTAAGCCTGTCGGTTTAGCAAGGGGCCGCTACCTGTACTACGACTTTGCCCACAGTTTTGCCGCTCTGAAACAACAAGATAGCATCGCGCATTTGCTCAAAAGGGAAAGAGTGCCCCACGTGAGGAGGTGTCAATTGCATTTGCTCCAGATGTGCCAGTATAGGTGGAAGCATCTCGATGCGCTCGTACAGGTAGATGAGGTTGAACCCCAGCAAACCGCGGTTTTGCTCGGGCAGCGCCTGAGGGTCAATCTTAGGTCTAGTCAGGTAGTGCCACAGCAGGCGAAAGAGGTTAGGCCGGTTGCCTACGCTGGCATAGCGCGAAGAGCCCGCAACAATCATGCGCCCCATAGGAGCCAGCATTTTCCAAGGTATGCGGAAGTAGCGCCCGCCAATGGTATCAAAAACCAAGTGCAAGGGTCGGTGGCCTAAAGCGTGACGAAGTTCTTGCTCAAATTTTGGCCCGCGTACCAGAACACAGTCACAACCGTGAGCGCGCGCTATGTCCACTTTCTGGGCGCTTCCCACTGTACCCACAACGAAACAGCGCTGTGCCTTAGCAATTTTGAGGGCTTGCAGACCTACGCCGCCGGCTACGCTGTGTAAGAGTATGTTTTGCTCAGGCTGTAGGGCGCCCAAATGAAAAAGACCGTAATAGGCCGTTATTGTCTGCACTAAGTAGGCGGCAGCCGTGGAGCAGTTCCATTCGGGCGGTATGGGTGCGAGGTATTTTTCTGAGATGTTGATACCCGTAGTGTAGGCACCAAAGCGTGTGATGCCCATGACTCTATCGCCAGCGCGAAAGCGCGTCACTTCTGGACCGACAGCTATGACCACGCCGGCAAATTCTAAGCCTGGAGTGAAAGGCTCTTTAGGCGCTGCTTTGTAAAGGCCCCAAATGGAGAAGATATCCGCAAAGTTTAGCCCAATGGCGCGAACGGCTACCTGTACTTCGTCCTTTTGAGGCGGCAGAAGCGCATCATCTCGGAGGGTCAAGTGCTCTAACGAACCCGGCCGAACTACATATCGCTGAATCTCCATGGGCGCAAAATTAGTCATCGGCTTTGCTTGCCGTGCAATAAGGTTTTGATATAGCGCAAGGTCTACTTGTAAAAATCACGGAATAATCAAGAAATGTTCATCCTGAAGTAATGAACATTTAAATTTGTCGCTCTTTCACTAAATTTTATTCGTTATGCTTCACAAACTACTTCTCACGGGTTTCTATCTCTTGCTTAGCACTGCTCTCATGGCCCAAGGTACTGTCATATGGTCGGAGAATTTTGACAGTGCTCCTTCTTTGCCCGCCGGTTGGACACAACAAACCTCGGCTTCCGATGGTGGTTGGAAGGTGGCAACTACTACAATCCACTCTTCCCAGTATTTCACAGTGCCTTCACGCACAGGCCTCGTGTTAGGCACTAACGACGACAAATGCAACTGTAACAAGTCGAATGAGATTATCCAACTGGCCCCCCTGGACTTCTACAGCTACGCCGGCCAACCGTTGCGACTTCTGTTTGATTTGTTTTTTATCAGAGGCTCCTATCAAGGTAAAGTAGAGTCTTTGAGATTATTGGCCTCCACGGACAACGGGACTACTTGGAAAGAGCTGCACACTTTCGACGGCAGCAGTGTCTGGCGATTGGTTATGGTAGACCTTGCCGATTACGCAGGTGAATCTAACGTGCTGCTGGCGTTCCGTTACGACGACGCGGGCGATTGGCTTTATGGTGCTATGCTGGACAACATGCGCGTGGTTATTGCAGACAATGTCGTGCGCGCGCGTCTTACTGGTGTCGGGGCAGGTAAATACATCCCTGCCGTACCAACCATTATCACCAATTACGACAAAGCACTGGTTGGCCACCAGGTAGCGTTGCGTGCTTCGATGCGGAATGATGGTTTCCCACCCATCACGTCTTTTGATGTAGAGGTTACGTTGCCGGATGGTTCTAAGGAGTTCTATCGTTACAACAACCTAAACGTCGCCCTGTCCCAGTCGCACACCTTCTACATTCCCTACGCTATCAAGCAAGGACTGAACGCTTTTGCCTTCCAGGTGCGTATGTTCAACGTGAACGATGCTGGTGACGACGACCCCAGTGACAACACCGGCACGGCCTCCTACAGCATCAGTGGCATAGAGCCTCAGCCCAACCGCAAAGTCGTTGTAGAGGAAGGCACTGGCACATGGTGTATGTGGTGCCCACGCGGCGCCATTATGATGGATTACATTGCGCAGGAATACAAGGAGGTAGCCATTCCCATCGCGGTGCACAACGGGTCATCTAATCCAATGCGTCTGACGGCATACGACAGCGAGTTTTCTAAACTGCTGGGTGGTTATCCGGGCGGACTGGTAGAGCGAGAACAAGACATTGACCCCTTGCTGGGCAACCCGAATTTTGAGAAAAGTCTGATAGAACACCTGACTTGGCCAGCCAAGGTGATTATCAAACAGAACGTAGAGTGGAACGCATCGCTGCGTCGCGTTAACATCACCAGCTGGGTGCAATTTCTGGAAGAAATGAATGGCGATTTCCGTTTAGCAGTGGTGCTTACTGAGGATGGGGTACGAGGCACAACAAGCGGCTATAACCAGGTAAATGCTTATTCAGGTGGCGCGCGCGGCCCTATGGGTGGCTATGAGTATCTACCTGATCCCGTGCCGGCCAGTCAGATGGTTTACCACCACGTTGCCCGCGCCTTGATTGGTGGATTTAAAGGCGCTGCAGGCAGTGTGCCTGCGGAAAATCCCGCCGGTTCGGTCGTCTCTTACCAGACAGCAGCCGTGGTGCCGACTACTCAAAACATAAACAACATGCATGCTATTACCATGCTCATTGACCAAGCTACAGGCCGCATCATTAATGCTGAGGCCACTCCTATCCCGTTTGTTTACGTCTCAGCGCCCGAAGTGTCTCAGGAGCCGCTCCATGTCTCCATTGCCCCCAACCCACTGGTGGACGAGGCGCTGGTCACGGTGCGGTTAGACGGCACGGCGGACGTACACCTCCGCGTGTTTAATGCCATGGGCATGCAGGTAGCAGAGCGCATCTACGACAACATCACGGGTCGCCAATTCCTGCCTTTCTCAGCAGGCAATTTGCCCAATGGTATGTACACTTTGGTGGCCAGTGCAAAAGGTCAAGTTGTCTCCTTACCATTTGTTATCCAGCGGTAGCCGGCAACATTGGGTATCAGCCAAGCAGCGGTAAGGACAGCCTTGCCGCTGCTTTTTTTATAATTACTTGGTTCAAGCGTCTTCTTCCAACATGACGACTTCCGACGGGTCGGAGCACTCCATGTAGAGTTGGTCCATAGGCTTTTTGAACACCGGATGCTCCAGGTCGGGAGCGAGCTCAAGCATAGGTACCAAAATAAAGGCGCGTTTGTGTAGCTCAGGATGGGGAATTTCGAGGCCCTTATCGCGAATGACCCGACGGCCATAGAACAGGATATCGATGTCAATTGTGCGCGGCCTCCATTTTTCTTGCCCTTGGCGCTGGCGGCCCAGCTGACGCTCAATTTTAGCAATGGCCTCTAATACCTCCCGCGGGGAAAGGGTCGTATTGACCATGATGACCCGATTGAGAAAGGGGTCTTGCTGCGTATTTCCCCAGGGTTCTGTCTCGTACAGATGGCTGCGCCGAGCGACTTTACCAATATGCTGATGGATGAGATCTTGGGCGGCCTGGAGATGGGCAGCCCGGTCGCCTACATTGCTGCCAAGTGCTAAGTAAACGTTGATGTATTTGACGTCAGGTCGGGTGGGCATAATGTGGAAGCGTTCAGGTTGTGAGATAAAAAGCAAAGGGGTCAGGCGTCTTGCAATGTTACTGCAGCGATGCAATCTATTTCAACAGCGCAGCCGTAGTGAAGCGCTCCGCAAGGAATAACGGCTCGCGCAGGCCGATGCTCACCCATGAAAGCGGCGTAAGTAGCATTAACGCGCGGCCACAGGGCTATATCGCTGATGTAGATGTTCACCTTTAATATCGCTCTCACGCTGCTGCCGGCAGCTGCTAGTATCGCAGCCATATTTTGCAGGCACAGCTGTGTCTGCTCCTCAATACTGCTTAGCTGCACTGCACCAGATGCATCTATGGGCAGCTGACCAGAGAGAAAGACGAGCCCGCCGTGTACCACAGCAGGTGAATAATGACCTCGGGGCAGTGCCAAATTATCAGGCTGCACGTATTGCATGGTGATTTAGTATTTTGACGCAAAGGTATCTCGATGCAGTGGGTTGCAGGCAGCTGACTTATTCCAGCCTATGGAAGGTATTAAAATCGCTGTTTTGTCCTTAAAAAACTTAAAAAAAGTCAACATACCCCAATATAGCGTGCTTCATCTTTGTACAAAATAAAAAAACAGGAGTTATGAAACAACATTATCAAATTTTGATTGTCGGCGGTGGAAACGCCGGTATTTCACTAGCTGCTCAACTTTTCCGAAAGGATAAAAGGTTGGACATTGCCATCATGGACCCAGCGGAAAAGCACTATTACCAACCAGCATGGACACTAGTGGGAGGGGGCGATTTTGACATTCGCGACACGGTGCGCTCGGAGGCTGAAGTGATGCCGCGTCAGGCCACATGGATAAAAGAGGCCGCGGCCAAATTCGAACCCGACCAAAACGCTGTGGTCAGCAACGCAGGCACACGGTACACGTACGATTACCTCGTAGTATGCCCAGGTATCCAGCTGGATTGGCACAAAATCAAAGGCATCGAGGGACAGTTAGGTAAGAACGGCATTACTACCAATTACCTCTTCGATTATGCGCCTTACACGTTTGAGTGCATCAAAAACCTAAAACAAGGAAAGGCCCTTTTTACTAACCCTAATACTCCTATCAAATGTGGGGGCGCACCGCAGAAAATTATGTACTTGGCTTCCGATTACTGGCGTAGGCACGGTGTTCTCAAAAACATTGAGGTGCATTTTTATTCTGGCGGTGGCGTTATTTTTGGTGTAAAAAAATACGCCGAGACGCTCCAAAAGGTGCTCAATCGGTACAACATCAAGACCCACTATATGCATAATCTTGTGGAAATAGACGCGGCGAAAAAGCAAGCCACCTTTGACGTGTACAAAGATGGACAGGTGGTCGATCGCGTGACGGATACGTACGATATCATTCACGTAACGCCACCACAGAGCGCACCGGATGTCATTAAAAACAGCCCACTGGCCGTTCCGGGCAACCCGTTGGGCTGGGTGGATGTGAATAAACACACTTTCCAGCATGTGCGCTACCCAAACGTCTATTCCATTGGCGACGCTTCCAGCACGCCTAATGCCAAAACAGGCGCTGCTATTCGCAAACAAGTGCCGGTATTGGTAGACCAACTAATGAGCCAAATCCGCAGCGGGAAGCCGGCTATGGCGCAATACAATGGCTATGGTTCCTGTCCACTCATCACGGGCTATGGTAAATTAGTGCTGGCTGAGTTTGACTACAACAACGAGCCCATGGAAACTTTCCCGTTTGACCAATCGAAAGAGCGGTGGACGATGTATCAGCTAAAGCGCCACATTCTACCTTGGCTATATTGGAATAAAATCCTAAAAGGTACCGCCTAAGCAGAACGAATATTTTGTACTTTTGAAAACTAGCGCTGTCGAACTTCTCGAGCAGCGCTAGTTGCTGCTTCCTCAAGCATAAGTAAGTGCACTCTGAGCTTACGAGCTCCTCTCCAGTGGTCGTTTTATCCCTTTTTGTCCTGTCGTTAAAACTTTCGCCCACTGCGCACTCTATTGACGAAGGCATCCGCGAGCGCTGGGTTTGCCGCGACAATTTCATACACCTCGCCATTGGGCATTTTCAGCTGGGTATCCTTGGGTTTCAGCGCTAAAAGCGCATCGTTGAAGCGCGTGCTGCTGGATACCACATTGAGTGCTCCAGCTTGATAGCCAAAGAAATACCACAGGTCAGCAGATGCCTTGATGTACAGGTAAAAGCGGTCATCCCGGTTGCCAGGCATCTTGTACTCGACGTACCCGGTAAGCATTTTCTGGATAGGCTCGCCGGCAATGGAAACCAGGGGCAGGCGGTCTTCCAAGCTGAGGAAAGATTGATACTCTGGATTCCAAATAACCGGATGCCGCCCTAAGACGAAGGTATACTTGTTATCCTTTCGAGGTAAGTTGAGAAAGTTGCTGTTCAAGTTGTTAAGGGCTTCGGCCAAATCGGCAGAGTCACTTACAAATTCGCTCAACGCCGAGCGGTAAAAAGCTTGTTGCGAATTGAAGGGGGGCACAGGTGCGTCAAAGCTGGACGCCCTAATGTCGTTGAGCATGAGGTCTACCAAGACTTTAGGTACAGTGACCTCAATGCCGGTCATCAGTTCGCCTGTGATAGTGTAGGCAACTGTGTCGGGAATGTTGAACTCCGTTTTTAGGCGGCCGGCGCCCTTGATTTTCATAAATTCCAGTCCTTGCCCTAATTGGATAGGGCCTTCAGCGGAGAAGGTGCCAGTGCGGTTGTCGTAGGTCAGTTTAGCTCCACGCAGTTGCGACGCCGAGAATACCCGCGCAGAATCGCCAAATAGGAAGCGGTCAGCTTGTTGTTCATAACGGAAGAAGCCCTCGCCATTGAAGAGGACGCGATCGAGCACTGACGTAGGCGGTTGAAGCAATGACGGGTAGAGCTGACCGGTTTCGCGCGACTGGAAGAAGCCAACGAAAAGTGGCTCGCCATTGCCGTCTTTTACTTTAGTTACCCGAATGATGGGGTTGTTTTTGTCCACATCCGAATAGATGGAGAACCAGGGTACTTCTGTAAAGTTGGTCTGGATTTTAGCCAGCCCTTCAAAGCGTAGGTTCTGCTGGTTAGCCTTGAGGATGACCGTACCAGCGAAGAGGGTTTTAGTGTCAATATAGAAGCTATCGCTGGCGCGCACATCTCCGCTAGCGGTAGTGAGTACCTTTTTGGTTGCCGGCGTACCTGGTCCGTAGTGTTCCCCTACGATGTTGTTGAAGAACACTTCTTGCTGGCGCCCGGGCAGGCTGTACTCGTAGTAGCCGGAGGCTTTGTATTCTTTCCGCCCTAAAATGGTGACAGTAGCGCGGTTGATGGTGTGGTACTTGTTGGAGGTATCGGCTACAATGCGCGCCTCCGACAGGGGACGCATCACGCCGCCGGGGTCCACGTCCACGTTACCGTCTGAAGGATAGATAAAGGCATCGGCGGACTTGATTACTTCTACACCGCCGACCTTCAGCCGGCTGTTGCGCATGTCGTACAGTGCCGTTTTTCCTCGAAAGTTGAGGGTATCCTGCTTCGGGTCTGTGGACACGAAATAGCCTGGCTCGCGTTCGTCGCTTTTGAACGTCACGGTCTGGCCTTTCATGTCCCAGGTGAATTCGTTCATCGAGGTGCGGTAGCGGTTGAGCGGCAGGTCCGTACTCGCGTCGGCTGTATTGGCTTTGAACTCGCCCAATTGTCGGTCGAAGTCCAGCTCGCCGCGCACGTTGCGCGAGTCAAAGACAACGCCTTGTCCGTCGAGTGCCTTAATCTGCAGGTCGGCGGTGTCGGAACTAGCCTGGAAAGGGCCATAAGAAATCACGCGAGCCGTTAAGCGTCCGCCAAACCAGTCGAACTCACCACGCCCTTTCAGACCAGAGGGCGTCAGCACCAGTACACCTTTGTGGTAGTAGCCGGGCTGACGAAACAATTCAAAGGCCTTGGCTCGGCTCTCCACATACATGGAGTCGCGGTAGGGCAACCAGTTCACCTTAACGTCTTCGCCTTTGGCCTGCGGCACTTTCACCTCGCTCTTGCGGTCCTCTTCCATGAAAAAGCGCCGTGCCGTGCACGTCATCTGGCGCGGCCGAAAAACAATGTCCTCCGACTCAATGTCGGCAGTGAGGTATTCTACTGTTCCAATCCCCAAAAAGCCGCTGTTGCTGAGGTCAATTTTGCCTGTGTAGTTGCCGCGACGTTGGTAAACAGGGTAGCCTTTGGGCGGTGTTTGGTGAATGAAGCCAAAAGAGCGGTCGTGCTCGCGCACAACGATGGTTTCTCGAAACGGCTCAAAGATTTCCGCAGAGGTCATTTCCCCCTTGAAACGCAAACGGTCACGGGTGTAGCTATCTAAACCGTTGAACGTGAATGGGTCCAAACGGAAGTAGAAGGAATCTCTCTTGTAAACGCCCTCCAAAATGGTAGGAGCATCGTAGAAGACGAAGGAGTATTTCTTAGACTCGAGAGAGGGGAAAATGTCTATGTCCACCTTGCCCGACTTGTTGTTCGGCGCATCCACCAGCAAGACTCCCGATACCTTCTCGACAACCGAATTCATAGATTCGGCGATAGGCTTGCCCTTGTCGTTGACGGCACCCGTGGGCAAATAGAAATGCAGGCTTCGCACGGAGTCGAACTCTACGTGAAATTTTTCATAGCTGAAGTACATGCTGTCGCCCTCAAAGACACCAAAGCCAGCAAAGAGGCGCCCGCTCATGCGCATATCGCGGTTTTGCAGCAGCGTGAGGCCTCCTCTTGGGACAATACCCACACGTTGGCGCTCGCTGAGCTCTACGCTGCTCACACCGTTGAGGCTAGTTTCTTTGGTCTTCAAGTCCAAAACAGCGCCGGCATTCAGGCTATCCTTTGCCACTATTTTGATGGCGTCGTAGTCGCGCTTGCCTTGGCTGGCCAGTGCATAAAGCATCAGCTTGGGGCGTGGCTCTATTTCATGGCGTTTAAAATGATAATTGATGAACCCCTGAGCCACCATTTCGGCCAGCAGCGTCTGGATGTTGGAATAATCGAACTTAGGATCGAGCGCCCGAGCGAAAGCATCGTCGGAAATAATCTTGGTCATGCGCGTACTATCCCAAGGCGTTTCTTCGGCCAAGCGGTGCAAAACTGCAATTGGGTTGACGCTCGTGATGTTCTGCATACGGAGATATTCGCCGGGGTCGAATCGGTTGCTGCTTTCAAACTCCACCTTGTTGGCTGCGCTCTTGATGCCGGCGACGCTGGAAGACACCTCCAGGGAGTCTTTCAATATGTGCCAGGCAATTTTCTCCGCGTTGAGGTTCATGTTGTAAAACGAGGAGAAAAACGGGTTGCGCTCTGGCCCTTTCTGCCCGCGCGTCAGATGAATGACCTGGCTGGGAATGTCCAGGCGGAAATTGACTGCTGGGTGATAAATGCTGTCTTTATCCATAAATAACCGAGCGCTAATGCCTTCCGCTAATACGACCTCCTCACGACGGATAATGAACAGCTCGCCCACACCATAGAAAATCTTTTGGCGCTTGTTGTTATACACCGTCAAACGCGCTGGCTGCTGGTTGGTGCCGTAGCCGTACACCGATTTACCTTCCATGCGGAAGCCTCCTTCGTACTCGATGCCCTGACCGATACGGGTAATTTTCAGTGTGCGCTCGAACGACTCAAACTTAGGGTATTCAATGGTGCTCGCCTTGGTTAGGATGATTACGTTTTCCTCTACTTTGCCCCAAAGACTGCGATTAGGAAAAAGCAGTGGGTAGAAAAACTCCGCCGAATCGCACGTAAAGAGCGGTTTTTTGGCCTCTACCGTGTAATTAGTCAAACGAGCGTAAACGGAGGTATCCAATCCAGCGCGCGCCCAGGTGATTTTTCCTCCTGAACCTCGCCATGTCTCTTCATAAGGAAAATAAAAACCCGAGGTGTTTTGGATGACCGTGGAGTCGTTTTTACGCAAGCCTACCAAGTCAATGTTTTGGCAATGCAGCGCAGGCATTTGGTTTTCAAAGACAAAGCTCACCTTTCCGCCACGCACTGTCCAGACGATAAGCCCTGCCTCTCTCGCCCAAAAAGCCCGCTGGCCAAAGAAGTCGGCAGAAAAATCGAGCAGTTGGCCAATAGGTTTAGTGCGCCCTTTCTCCACGGCGGCTATAGCTGTTTCTAAGTACGAGTGCCATTGTTGGAAGAGGGTGCTATCGCCCTGGGCTTTAGCCGCGGTCAGGGCGTTGATATAACTCTTGTAGTAGGGGAAGGCGCCTAAGCGCTGGTCAGCCAACAGGTTGCACACGCGCACGACAGCGGCCATCTCATTGGCAGCATACATTCCACCGCGGTATTGTTTCTGAAAAACCGCAAACGCCTCGGCCATGTCGGGACGCTTCGAGGCATTCATGAACTGGTCTAACTTGTCTACAAACTCGTTGGGGTTTTCGGGAAAAGAGGTTACCTGCGCATGCAAGCGCCAGCCGACCAATACCAACAGCAGCAGCGTAGCCAGTACAGATTTTTTCATAGCGGAAAGCAAATTAAACGTAAACAAAAGCGGCATGTGAAACGGAAACAACCGCCTATAAAGTACGCGCACAGTGCTCTGTGAGGCAAGGAAAAACCCTCCCTACCCTTTCTCAAAAATCAAGCAAAGCCATTGCCCGCGTTCATAGCGATGCTGCCGGTTGAGCCCTACGCCTTCAGCAACTGTGCCGATAGTTTCCTCGTCCGACAAGAGGATGCCAGAGACGACCAGCCACCCACTGCGGTTCAGACGGGCAGACAACTGGGGTAATGCAGCCAAGATAACGTTGCGGTTGATGTTGGCAAGGATGCCGTCAAATGTCCCCGCAGGTACCGCCTCTACGCTACCACAATATGCACGTACCCGGTCGGACACGCCGTTGGCTGCGCTATTCTCTATCGTGCTGCGGAACGACTCTTCCTCTACATCCACGGCTATCACTTCGGCCGCACCCAGTCGAGCAGCTAAAATGGCTAACACACCCGTGCCACAGCCAAAATCTAATAGCCGCCTCTGGCTGCAAGGAACGTCGCGCAAGGCGCGCAAGCACATCCACGTCGTCTCGTGGTGGCCCGTACCAAAAGCCATCTTCGGCTCAATAATCAACTCGTACCCTACGCTCGGAATAGGTGAGTGAAATGGCGCGCGCACCGCGCAAAAATCCTCTATCACCACCGGCGGGAAGTTAGCTTCCCAGATGGCATTCCAATTTTGGGCAGGTAAGAAATGCTTTTCCCATTGAAACGGGAAGCGCTCCTGAAGGTCAGTCAGCAAGCTTTCCGCTGCAGCAATGTTGGACGGCGTAGCAGGCAGGTAGGCGTCTAAACCGCCTGGTGGCTCCTCGAACGAATCAAATGGCGCTTCGCTCAAGTAGGCCAACAACACCTCTGTCGCAGTACTGTCCTCTGTACGAAGGCAATATTTCCAGTAGTCCATCCGCGCCTCAGAGCAGCTTGCGCACTTCTTCTTCTAAGTTAGCGCGCGGGTTGATGGCGGCAATGTTGCCGTTGCGGTCCACTAAGAACGTAGCCGGAATGGCGCTCACTCCATAGAGCCGAGCAGGCGCGGAATTCCAGAACTGCAAATCACTGACGTGGTTATCCCACTCCAAACCGTCCTGTTTGATGGCTGCCACCCAGGCGTCCTTTTGCCCCGGGCGATCGAGCGAGACACTGAAGACATCAAAACCCTTGGCTTTGTATTTCTTGTAAATTTCTACAACGTGAGGATTGGCCATGCGGCAGGGACGGCACCAACTGGCCCAGAAATCGATAAGGACTACTTTGCCGCGCAACGACGACAGCGAGCGCACTTTGCCGTCAGGGCCGGGCAGGCTGATTTCGGGCGCTGGTTGACCTATGCGGATTTGACCAGCAGCCTGTGCCTGTTGCATTTGCATCTCGATGCTGCTGGTCAGCTGGGCGAATTGCTCCGCATACGGAGTGCTTGGCATAGCTGCTGAGAGCGCTTCGTTAGCGGCTTTGAAGTCAGCCAAATGCGCGTCAGCATTGCGGCCCATCAGCTGCAACGTGAAAAAGGCCTGCATGAGCGGCGTGCAAGCGCGCTGGACGAAGTCTTTAGCCATTTCAGGGGAAAGCTGTCCCGCGCGCACCATCTCTTGTATTAGGCGGGCGTAGCATGCCAAAGTCTCAGAGCCTTCCACTTCGATTTGTAGGCGGTCAATAGTTTCCAAATCCCCCTTAAACGACACCTGTTTTTCTGTGCCGTCTAAGATGAAAAACATCCGCTTAGCACCCACCGTAAGGCGATAGATTCCCGGAGGAAAGGCTTGTTTTTGCTCGATAGCAAAATGACCGTTGGCATCGCACGCTACCCGTCCCAGGGCAACGGGTGGCGTATTTGAGTTAAAAAAGACCTGTTCCAACAGCACCTGCAAGTTGCCTGCTCGTGCAATCGTGCCCTCAAACGTGTAGGTATCGTTGACCGAGCAGCGGGTAAGCAATAACGCCGGAAGGAAAACCCATCCGATGGTCTTTAAAAACGCTTTCATCATTCTTTCCAAAAATTTTTAAACCTGTTAATTTTTTTTGCAGATACGGCTCCCTCAAACAACGCTACGCGCTGCACTGACCTGTCCATTGGCACCGTTGCCGTTTGGGGACATGCGACGGCAACGCATCACGGGTGTTAGGAAAGCCCTCTCTGCTCATGACGCGGCAAAGGTACAGCCCTTTACCACCTTCCACAGGCCGAAATGAGCAGCGAAAGAAAGAGCACCCTATCGGCTTTTACATACGCAAGGCTAGGCTGGCGAAGTAGTTGATGCCTGGTGCATACATGACCTGCGTCGTGTATAGGCGAGGGTCGGTGGTATCGTTCCGGTAGGCATTCCGATAGGCATCGCGCCCGGAGATGATGATGTTCGTGTTGTTGAGCAGATTGTTGATACCAATGTTAAAATAGAGGAAATATCTGCGCTGAACGCGCCACGATTTGCCACCGAAGAAGTCAAGTGTAAAGGCTGCGGGCGCTTTTTGCTGGTCCAAAATGAGATTCCACACCTCAGAGCCGCGTTCGAAAGGTTCGACAAAGCCCGCCGTGCGGCGTGTTTGGTCAAAGAGGAACCACGAGTTATCAGCCCAGTTAGCCGTTAGCGAAGCGAACCAAAAGCGTTTGCCCTCGTAGCGAGCGCTGGCATAGGCCGTAGTCTGGGGCGTGCGAGGCACGTAAAAGTTTTTTTGGTAGACCGTCACGCCGTCGAGGATAACGTCGGCAGTGTTGTCTTGCGTGAGGTAGAGCGTCGGGCGGTTAGTGTAGATGTATTCGCCCAGGTTGGTCGCCGCTGTGAGCGTCAGCGCCGTTATAGGGCGCACTTCGACGGCGGCTTCTATGCCGGCATGACGGCGGTTAATGTTGGTCAGCAAGGTGGAGCCAAACACGCCGGTGGTGGCTGCATAGAAGAGGAAATTGTCGTATTCGCCTTCAAACGTGGTGTAATAGCCGGTTACGCGAGCGCGCGCTAACGGCGCTCGCCACAGATAACCACCTTCTACGCTGTTGATTACGTATGGGTTGGCGTCAATGGATTGATTGCGGATGCGCGGCGATAGGAAAATATCGCGAAACAGGGGCGCGCGCGTGCCGTGGAAGCCATTAGCGTAGAGGTAATGGCGCCCACTGAGTTTGTAGGTCAGGCCTGCTTTCAGACCATAGGTAAGGAACGTGTGTTTCTTCGACTCGCCCAGCGATTCATCGGGGAAGCGCCCGTTTTGCATATAGCCCGTGCGCCAGAAGGTAGTGAAGAGGTTCTCGGCAGCGGCAAAAACAAACAAGCGCTTAAGGTTGCCCTGCACCTGCACCCACGTCATGGCTCGCTGAATGGTTTCGTCGTAGTCGAAGCCGTAGGTCTCGCCTTCCCGCACGATGCGGTTAGGTGTACGCAGGTCGTTGTCTCGAGCTGAAGGATTGTCGGGTACGTCCTGTTGAGCAAAGCGGTCCCAGTCCACGATAAAGTCTCCGCCCAGTAGGTCGTCTACGGTCTTGAAGTTACGCCCCAGATAATAATGGTAAGAGGCGCCGCCGTTGAGCACGAAACGCGCACTAAGCGACTGGCGCAAGACCGCGTTGAAGCCCATCTCGCGCGCGTCGCTGCGAAAGTCGGCAATGACTACTTGCGAGCGCTTGCCGGTGATGTTGTTGCCGGCTACACCATTGGCGTCGGCAATAGTTTCTGTCGAAAGAGTATTGGCCTCCCAGATACCCGCCCAGTCAATCTGTCTGAGGTTTTCGTTTTGACGCAGCATTTCGGCCCATGCTGCTGCTTGTGTTGGGTCGGTCAGGGCAGAGGGCAGTCGCCGATTGAAGTCAGGCTCAGGGTTCAATGCGTTAAACCAGTCTAGCCGCGTTGAGCCGCTCTTTCCCGTTTGTAAAAAGCCCACGACCATGAGGCTGGTTTGGTTAGAGGGCTTGTAGTCATAGCGAAGCAGGGCAATGGGCTGGTGGTTGTGGTTAACGTATCCGTTTCGCTTTTCCCCATTCCAATAGCCCCAGAAAGGGTTGTAGCGGGTGGTGCCGGCTAAGTCAAACATTTCCTGGAAAGTGTCCCCTACCCTACCTCGGACGGTAGGCGAGCCGAGAATGGTCAGGTTAAGCGCATGGCGCGGGTTGAACTGTTTATCTACCGATAGGAAGTAGGCGTACCCGTCGAAGAAAGTGCCTTCATACCAGCCTTCTTGTGCCCAACGACGGCTGGCGGAGAAGGATACGGCCCAACCCTTAGGCATCAGCCCTGTGTTGGCTGTCAGCATCACGCGGTGTCGGTAGGTTCGGTTGCTTACCGCATAGGAAACTCTGGTCTGCTTTCGCTGAATGCTGGCGCGCGTGTCAATGTAGGAAGCGCCGCCAATTTCAGAAAAGGCGAACTCGGCCGGCTCCAGGCCAATGACGCTCTGACGCGCGCGCAATACATCGTTTAGGCCGCCCAGCTCGCCAAAGAAGGTGATGCCAGACTCTGGGTCGTTGATATTGAAGCCGTTTAAGTAGAGCGGAAAGTTCTCGGAGTCATATCCGCGCTCGCGAAAGCGAAAAGTGCTCCAGCCAAAGTTGGCTACCGTTTGGAATACATCGCGCGAAGCGTGCAACAGGTTAGCAATTTCTCCAGCGCCATCGCTTTGTTCCGCCTCCTCTACCAGGATGGTGGGGATGTCGGTAGCATTAGCCTGTAGGGCTTTAGGGTCGCGCTGTAGTTCGATCGTCACCTGCTGCTCTGGTTCGCCCATAACGGTCAGCGTCATTTCTAAAGGCAAATAACCTGCCCGGTTGACAACGACAGTGTACGTGCCCGGAGGTACCTGAAGGATGACAAAGCGCCCTCGGGCATCGCTGCCACCAAAGAGACCGGTTCGCGACAGCACTACAGAAGCGTCGGCTATAGGAAGGTTGTTGTCAGCGTCAGTTACAAGGCCACGTAGCGTGGTCGTTTGAGCAACAACTGAATATGTCCAAAAGGAGAAAAAAAGTAAAAAGGCGAAACAGCGAGTCATGCAGGCGTGAAAGGGAATAAGGTTTAGCTTCAAGGCATAAAAATGGACGAGCAAAGGTAGAAAGCCATTACGGCCTGCACAGAGGCATGCTATAATTTAATACACGACCGCCCACGCCTATTGGAGAAGTAACAAGCTGCCCTGGGTAGTCTACCTTTGCCTGAGCTACTACCACTACTACTATGCCTATGCGAACCTTTACACTCAGGCTACTTATTTTTTTAGGGAGCGTTCAAGGCGCCGTGGAGCTAAAAGCGCAATGCCCGATCACTGTCAATGCCGGCGACGACATCTGGCTCTGTCAAGTGCCGGCCAGCGTCCAACTGAACGGCTCTATCTCGGGCAACTATTTGAATTTCTCCTGGTCGCCTACCGCAGGCATGCAGGGAGCCAATACCTTGAACCCGACCGTTAATGTGAACGGGCCAGCTACCTTCGTGCTCACCGGGCGGGCTGTTAACTTGAACAATAACCTGATTGTCAACGGCGACTTTGAAGGGGGCAACTACGGCTTTACCAGCGACTACATCTATAGCCCGACCAATTTGGTGCCAGAAGGTACGTATGCCATTCTGTCGAACCCGCAAAGTGCACACCCGGGTTTTGCGCCTTGCACCGACCATACCTCTGGCGGCGGCAACATGATGGTGGTCAATGGCGCGGGTACTCCCGGGTGGAATGTATGGTGCCAGACCGTGACCGTACAACCCAATACGCAATACGCTTTCTCCGCGTGGGTAACATCCGTTAATCCTACCTTTCCAGCGCGTTTGCAGTTCTCCATCAACGGTAATCCTATAGGTCCTGTCTTTGTAGCACCCAGTACCAATTGCACGTGGCTGAACTTTTACACTACCTGGAACAGCGGTGCCAGTACCTCGGCCACTATCTGCATTGTCAACCAGAATACGGTGCTGGGTGGCAATGACTTTGCACTGGACGACCTCGTTTTCTCACCTATATGCACCGAAACCGATACGGTAAGGGTGCATGTAGTACAAATTCAGGCCGTGGCGGCACCAGCTATTTCGGTCATTCCTTGCGAGGGCAGCCCGATTACTTTAAGCGGTAACGGCTCTTCTACAGGGCCCAACATCACCTACCGCTGGGACACAGGCAATGGCAATATCGTCTCGGGCCACAATACGCTGCAGGCCGTGGTCAATGCTGCTGGCTCATATACGCTGGCAGTAACGTTCAACAATGGCTTTGTGGAGTGCACCAAAACGGCCACAGTGAACGTCATTCCCACGAACAATCCGCTGACGGCCTGGATAACACCACCTCAGCCCTTGGGATGCGGCCAAACGGCGGTGCAACTGCGCGGCTTTACCAATCAACCGGCGTTTGCTAAGTATCAGTGGACGAGTGGCCCTAATGGCCAATTCACTACCAAAACCGATAGCGCCATCGTCTGGGTGAACAAACCCGGCCAGTACACCCTCACTGTAACTAACGCTATGACAGGCTGCACGGCTCACGCTACCGTCACCGTAATAGCAGCCACTGACCCGCCAGTGGCTAAAGCCAGCGCCAGCTTATCGGCCTATTATTGCACCTCCGACACGTTTCAGCTGAGTGGCCAGGGCTCTTCGGAAGGGCCTAATTTCTCTTACGCCTGGGTAGCTCTTTCTGGCGGGAAGATTGTAGCGGGAGCGGACTCTGCTCAAGCGCGCGCTACGGCTCCCGGTATCTACATCTTGCAAGTGACGAACACGAGCAACGGCTGTGCAACGCAAGACACCGTTAAAGTTGAGGACCGACGCGTGCTGCCTGTGCTGTCCATTGATACGCCAGCGGTGTTCACCTGTTTATCGGACACCTTATGGTTGCACGGGCGGGTGGATAGCGGCGCAGTGAGCCTTCTCTGGCTCAGCTTGGGTGGCGCTCCTTTAGCGGGCGATACGATGGCTCTGCGGGTTGGCGTACTCGCCCCGGGCACATACGTGCTAAGGGCTACCGATACCCTAAACTTTTGTGTAGCTACCGATACTGTGATGGTGGAGGCCGACACGCTACCACCCTTGGCGCACGTAGTACCACCTGATACGCTCACTTGCTCGAGGCCGGTAGTCACACTTTCCGGAGCTGGTTCCTCTGAAGGCGCGCCTTTTACTTACCGCTGGGTGGCTACTGGTGGCGGTAATCTTAGCGGGTCAGACACGTTGCTCACCGCCCAGGCCAATGCTCCAGGTATCTATACCTTGCAGGTAACCAACTCCTTGAACGGCTGCACTGCGACAGCCTCAGTCGGCGTCGCGGCTGATACCGATGCTATTGTCGCCATAGCTAATGCGCCCGATACGCTGACATGCACCCGCACGGAAGCAGCCTTGAACGCCGAGGGCTCCTCATCACAGCCAGGGCTTCAATATCAATGGACTACTGCCGACGGGATGCTCTTATCCGGAGCGAATGCTCCAGTAGCTGTTGCCGGTGCTCCAGGTACGTATGTGTTGATGATTACTAATCCCGCCAATGGTTGCACGGCCACCGACGCAGCCGTTGTACAACAAGACACACAGCCGCCTGCGGTTGAAATCGCCGAGCCGGGTGTGCTCAATTGCTACAACAGTCAGCTGACCCTGCAAAGCCAATCCGCGGGTGCCGTTGCGTTTCAATACGAGTGGGTGGCCACTCAGGGCGGCCATATTCTCTCTGGAGCGCAAACGCCAACGCCTGTTGTCAATGCTCCAGGCACCTATTCGCTGACGGTAGTAAATCTCCGCAACGGCTGTGCAGCGGTGCATTCTGTCTCCGTGAACATAGACACTACCGCGCCGGTGGCTCATATAGCGCCAGTTACACCACTAACTTGTGCAGTGCCCGCGCGAGTGCTGGACGCCAGCGGTTCTTCTTCCGGCAGCAACTTCGACTTGACCTGGACAGCCAGCTCGGGTGGTCATTTGGTCAGCGGTACGAATGGCCTAAGTCCTGTGATAGATGCCGCTGGTACCTACACGCTGACGGTGCTTAACAGGCAGAACGGTTGTGCGCAGAGCGCCTCTGTACAGGTGACTGCCGATACGCTTCGCCCACCTGCCGATGCTGGGCCGGACGGATGGTTGACCTGTACTTTTCCTGCGTTTGGGCTGTTGGCCAATGCAGGCCAAGGAGGGTCTTATCAGTACCAATGGATGACAGTAGATGGTGCCTTTTCAGGCAATCCAAACGCGATTGGAGTGGATGCCACCGAGGCCGGGGTGTACGTGCTCCGAGTAACCGACCCCAACAATGGCTGTACGGCCACCGACACAGTCCAAGTGATGGCCAACATGGAGCTGCCTGTAGTGTCAGTGACAGCCTCGCCAACCCACATTACTTGCGAGCAGCTTACCGTTGCCTTGCATGCCCATCCGGCCCCGCCACATTGGCAGCTGCTGTGGACGACTTCCGACGGCAACCTTACCACGCGCCCTGACACTGCTACAGTATGGGCAAATGCTGCTGGCACCTACAACCTGTTGGTAACCAATGAGCAAAACGGCTGTACGGCTGCTTATGCGCAGAGTGTTGCTGCCGATACCGCCCATCCATTAGTGAGTATTCTGCCTCCTGACCGCATCACCTGTGCGCAGCCAGAAGTAATTCTGTACGGCCAAGTAGGCAGCTCGGATACCGCTTTCGTTTTTCACTGGTACCAAACGACCAACGGACTTCCTTTACCCTGGACATCGCTGCAGCCGACCACGACGCAAGAAGGCTATTACCGCCTTCAAGTGACGCTGCTGCGCAACGGTTGCACAGCCGAGGCTGACGTCATCGTGAGCGAAGATACGACTAAGCCCTGGGCGAGTGCCGGACAAGACACAGTCCTCACTTGTACGACAACAACATTGACGCTCCAAGGCAACGCCTCGGGCACAGGCACACCTCTCATCCAGTGGACGGCTGCCGCAGGTGGTCGCATCGTCGCTGGAGCTGGTACGCTTTCGCCCGTAGTGGATGCGCCTGGAGTGTATACGATGGTCGCCACCGACCCGAATAATGGCTGCTCCGACAGCAGCAGCGTCGTCGTTTTGGCCGACAAAAACGCCCCGCAAGCGGTCATTGCTCCAACCGATACACT
>Ga0101944_10002032_pt1 | contig 35715 bp, 20 predicted proteins | sample DewCreD2012metaG_FD_75245 | JGI IMG/M metagenome (GOLD analysis project Ga0101944, IMG submission 75245) | Hot spring sediment bacterial and archeal communities from British Columbia, Canada, to study Microbial Dark Matter (Phase II) - Dewar... ... | reverse complement strand
CCTGCGCGACTGCCCGTGTTACGCACGCGCACGCTCACGAGGAGCGTATCGCTGGGGCGAAAGGTGCGCCGCGAAACGGTAGGCGCCGAATACTCGAACGTCGTGTAGCTGAGGCCAAAGCCGAAAGGAAACAGCGGGCTGTTGGGCGAGTCAAGGTACTTGCTCGTCCATTTGCTGTTGGCGTCATAGGGGCGGCCTGTGTTTTTTTCATTGTAAAAAATAGGGACTTGTCCTACAGAGCGCGGGAATGTCATAGGCAATTTGCCGCTAGGGTTATACTCGCCAAAAAGCACATCTGCTAAGGCATGGCCAGCTTCGGTGCCCAACCACCAGGCTTCCACAACAGCAGTTGCGCGCTCCACCACTTTCGGAATGGCTAGAGGGCGCCCGTTCATGAGTACGACAACGACGGGTTTCCCCGTGGCCGCCAGCGTTTCTACCAGCGCTTCTTGCACACCGGGCAGCGATAGTTCTGTGCGGGAAGCAGCCTCACCGCTCATGTATGCTGCTTCGCCCACGGCCACCACCACCACGTCTGCTTTTTTAGCAGCCGCCACGGCCTGGGCAAAATCCCGGCGGTCGTCGCCCTCCAGCGCACAACCGCGGGCATGTATTACTACGCCTTGGCTGGCTGCGCGCAGTCCTTCCAGCAAGCTCACGCAGTCGTTGCTGTTGCCCGCTGCACTCCAACTGCCGATAAGTTCGCTCTTGTTGTCGGCCAGCGGGCCTATGAGCGCTATGCGCGCCTTTCGCGAAAGCGGCAACACTTTCTTTTCATTCTTCAGCAGGACAATAGACTTGCGCGCCATGTCGCGGGCGGCAGCGCGGTGTTCGGCGCAGAGGAGCAGCTGCTTTTCGCGCTCCGGATGGCAATACTTGTACGGATTCTCAAACAACCCTAAGCGGTATTTGAGCAGTAGAATGCGGCGCACAGCCGTGTCTATTTGTGCTAAAGAGACCTTGCCGGCCTCCATGGAATTTTTCAAAAAGCGCTGAAAGACAGCACCCTGCATGTCCATGTCCACGCCGGCTTGCAAGGCTAATTCTCCCGCCTCCTGCTCGTTTTGGGCCACGCCGTGGGCCACCAACTCGTTGATGGCGGTGTAGTCGGTTACCACGAAGCCGCTGAAGCCTATCTCCTGACGTAAGACGTTGGTTAGTAGGTAGTGGCTGCCAGTGGCGGGCACGCCGTCGTAATCGTTGAACGAGGTCATGACTGTGGCGGCTCCTGCGCGTATAGCGGCAGCATAGGGCGGTAGGTAATATTCGCGAAAAGAGCGCTCGCTCATGTCCACCGTTCCGTATTCGCGTCCGGCTATGGGTGCGCCGTAGGCGGCGTAATGTTTCACACAAGCAGCCACAGCATCGGTTTGTCCTAACCCATTGCCTTGGAAGCCGCGCACGCGCGCTTCGGCCACGCGGCTCCCCCACCAAGTGTCTTCGCCGGCGCCTTCCATGACGCGGCCCCAGCGTGGATCGCGGCTGATGTCTACCATGGGAGCAAACGTCCAGTGCAGCCCTGCAGCTGCCGCTTCGGTGGCTGCTATGCGCGCTGAGCGTTCGATGGCTTCCAAGTCCCAGCTGGCAGCTTCGGCCAGTGGGATCGGGAAAATGGTCTTATAGCCGTGAATAACGTCGTAGCCGAACAAGAGCGGAATTTTTAACCTTGACTCTTCTACAGCAATGCGTTGCAGTTCACGCGTGAAGGCCACCGTGTGGCTATTGAAGAGCGCCCCACAGCGCCCTTGGCGGATGTCTTCGCGGTAGCCTGCTCGGATGGTCGGCCCGGTGGCTTCCCAGTCGGTGGTGAAGAGTGTCATCTGGCCGATTTTTTCTTCGACCGTCATCTGGGCCATTAGCGAGTCTACGAAGCGCTCTGCCGCATCAAAGGGTGGTGTCCCTTCCAAAGGAAACGTTTTGGGTGTAATGAGCAGCCCCAACGTGGCAACAAGGCCAAGGGCGGCCACCACCTGAAGGCTTCGCGTCGAGATAGACCAATGCGTAGGATTGAAGGACCAATGCATACAGCGGATTTTGAGCCGTGAAGAGTTAACCGGTAAACGTAACCATGACCCACACGACAATGGCCACCACCAGCGCAGAAGCCAGCACATCCCAGAGGTTGTAGCTGGCCTTTAGCTCGGCGCGGTGCTCATCGGACAGCGTAGCGTAGGTTAAGCCATGCACTTGTTCCTCCGGTTGGGGCGGCGTCAATAAGCTGACGACTACGCACACCGCTACACAGAAGAGAAAGAACCACACGGCGAACGTCAGGAAGTTCAAATCGCCAAAGGCATACCACAGGCTGTTGGGATCGAGCATGGGCCGACTGATTTCGAGCACCAAGCGCACGAGCGCTACAGCCAAGCCGGCGAAAAGGGTGGCCATAGCTCCCTTAGCGTTGATGCGGCGCGAGAAGATGCCCAACAAGAACACAGCGGTAATGGGCGGAGCTATGTAGGCTTGTACTGACTGCAAGTACTCGTACAACACGCCCGATATGTTTTGCATGATGGGAATCCAGGCTATGCCCAGCAAGACCACCATAGTGGTGGCAATGCGCCCCACCCGTACTAGCTGCTCCTCAGGCGTATGAGGGCGCAGTTTTCGGTACACGTCCACAGTGAACAAGGTGGAGCACGAGTTGAACACCGACGCCAGCGAACTCATCAGCGCAGCTAACAAACCGGCAGCCACCAACCCACGCAAGCCGTGCGGCATAAGGTGCACCATAAGGGTCGAAAAGGCCTGGTCAGGCCGATCGAGCACCAGCTCACCGCGGTTTTTGAGTGCCAGGGCAATGACGCCCGGCAGCAGGAATAAAAACACGGGCATCAGCTTGAGCAAGGCGCCAAAAATGGTGCCTCGCCGGCCTTGCTGTAGGTTGCGCGCTGCCAGGGCGCGTTGCACGATGTACTGGTCGGTACACCAGTACCATATGCCCGCAATCGTGCTGGCCACCACCAACGACGGCCATGGAAAATCTGGGTCGGTGGCGGGGCGCCACATGTTGAGGTAGCCAGGCTCCAGAGCAGCGCGCATACCCGACCAGCCGCCTACGGCCTGCAAGCCAAAGAGCGTAAGCGCCCCTGCGCCCACAATCAGCACAACGGTTTGCAGAGCCTCTGTGTACACTACCGCGCGCAAACCGCCCAACACGGTGTAAGCGCCGGTCAGCACCACCGTGATGAAGGCCCCCAGCCAAAAGTCAATGTCCAGCAAAGTGGAAATGACAATGCCACCGGCGTAGATGGTTACCGATACTTTAGTGAGCACATAGGCCAGCAGCGAGAACACCGTCAGGAACCAGCGCGCTTGTGGGCTGAAGCGACGCTCCAGAAACTCCGGCATGGTAAACACGCGGCTGCGCAAGTAAAAGGGCAAAAATACCCAGCCCAACACCAGCACTATCCAGGCGTGCAGTTCGTAAATAAGCATTGGAATCTTGCCACCGGCGCCGGCGCCGGCCAGCCCGACGACGTGCTCCGAGCCGATGTTGGAAGCGAAGATGGAAGCACCTACCACAAACCAGCCCACATTGCGGCCAGCCAAAAAGTAGTCGGCACTGTCGCGCTGTCGTTGGCGGATGACCCAAAAGGCCAGGGCGAGCAAAACCAAAAAATAGCCGCCAATGACGGCCCAGTCGAGAAGGTTGAAATGTTGCATGAGCAGTTGGAGCAATAGTGAGCAGTCAGGTTAGTCGTTTCGTCGGTGAGCAGGTGGCCGGCGTTTGCGCTGAGCAAAAAGCCAGCGCATGACGTCGGGGTTGTAGTACGTCTGGTGCCAAATGGCGTGCGACAGGCCGTCGTATTCGGTGTAGCGCACCGCTTGCCCATGGCGGCGCAAAGCGTCCACGATGTGGCGCGAACGAAAGGGCGGCACTACTTCGTCGAGGCGCCCATGAAAGACCCACAGCGCTACTCCACGGATGCGGTGGGCTTGGGTAGGGTCGCCGCCACCACACAGGGGCATGGCGGCAGAAAACCATTCGGGTCGGCGCATGAGCAAGTCGAATACGCCTGCCCCACCCATAGACAAGCCGGTTAAATATACCCTGTCGGGGTCTATGTCGGGGTGGGTGCGCAGGAGGTCTTCTAGGAGCGCCATAAGTAGCCGCATGGGTTCCGTTGGTGTTTCGCTCCAGGTTACTGCCGTGCGGATGTCCGCGCCTGACCAGCGTGCATTGGGCGGACATTGAGGCACCAACACATAACAGGGGTATTGCTTCAGCACTTCGCTTTCGGCAAAAGCCATCACGCCGTTGAGCAGTTGGCGTTCGTTATCGTACCCGCGCTCGCCCACGCCATGCAAGAATACCACCAAAGGCACCCGCACTGGCTTGCCCTGAGCGTTCACCAGGTGCCCTTGCGCGTGGCGGCGCAGGCCGCTAAGGGCCGTTGCAGGCACGCCATTGGCAGGGCGCAGCAGCCGATAGGGTAGGGCCGTGGTGCTGCTTTCGCGAAATACCTTTTTCTCAAACAACCATTTTGGCTCGGTAGGCACTTCTGGGTTGGGTAGCACGGCCTTTGTGGACGGCAGCGCTTCGTGCTCAAAAGCCGACAACCATCCGCCGTTAAAGCCCGCGCGCCGCAAGCCGGTGCGGATGTAGGGGTTGCGTTTCATCAAATTCCACAAAAAACCGCTGCGATAATTTTCCAGCATGAGCACGATAGGCCCCTGGTCAATACCCAGATAATCTTCGGCAAACCAGCCCTCCGGTAGGCGCCCGTCAGCAGTAAAGGTAGGGTTAAAGGCATCTTTGAAACCATAAGGCCCAACGAGGCTATCGTAGTATGTTTCCCACATGCTCTGGAGCGCGGGTAAGCATACTTCGGGCGCAAAGGGCACGGAACCACCGGCAGCCGTGGGCGCTATGGTGCCGTCGTCTTCCCCATAGTCGCTGGCCACTCCTCGCGCATGGTAAGCCCGAAAGCGCTCCCAGCTTTTAGGCGTGCACATGCCTTGGCCGTAGCGTTGCACCCATTCCATAGGGCCGTCGCAAGCGGTGAGCCCCCAGATATTTTCAGCATAGCCGCGAAAACCCTGCGGGTTGTGAAGGCAATACGCGCGGTTGGCCAGGGTAGCACGGCGGCTATTCTCGAAATAGTCTATACCCTTTTGCCGCATGTAGCGGTCTTGTATGCCGCGGAAATCCAACCAGATGTGGCTGTACTGGTGTCCGAAAAGGGGGCCGAAGTTGACGTGCGGCTGGCCATAACACTCGTCCCAGTAATAGCTGAGGCACCAGGCATCCCAGCTTTCCGCTGGAATGGGATGCGTGGGCGAACCCAAGGCCAGCACATAGAGAATCATCGCCTCCGTATAGCCAAACCATTCAGCACTAATGAACCCCTTTTCAGGCCGCCAGCCCATACTTAGGCGGTGGTTAGCGCTGAGCATCCAGTTCCATTCGACGCGGCGGTAGAGCGTGTCGGCCACGTGTCGGATGGCGGCTTCTGTAGGCTCATCGCGATCGAAATAGGTCAGGCACGACAGGATGCCCGCCATGAGCAGACCGCTGTCAATGGAAGATAGCTCTACGTCTTTGAAGCGGCGGGCGCGTTCGTGGTCGAGGAAGTGGTAGAAAAAGCCGCGATACCCCGCCACACCTTCGGCTTCCGGCCCTTGAGGTAGGGCAAGGAGCACTTGCAGCGCATGAAGCACCCGGCGAGCGGCCTCTTCGCGAGAGACCCAGCCGCGTTCCACGCCTACCAAGTAAGCGCTCAAGCCAAAGCCCGTAGCGGCTATACTTGAGAAGGCCTTTGTAGGCCAGCGGTCAGGTATCTGCCCTAGCGAGTCGGCTCTTTCCCAAAAAAATAGGAAAGTGCGGCGCTGTAACTCCTCTAAGCTGAATGGCACGCGTGGTTGAGCTAACGACAATACCACACTTAGGCAGCACACGCACAACAACAGGATACGCATGGCCCCGACGGGTTAGGTGGTGAAAAAACGGGCACCGCCGCCGCCCAGCTACGGCTCGAAGCCAAACGGCGGACGGTGTCCCTGTGAGAAGCGGCTAAAAGTCAGTTCTTGATAAACTTCGCTACGCCTACAGGCAAGCCGTAGGCATTAAAACCTGTGAGTACGTAAATGCCTGCCGGCAGTTGTGATACGTCCAGGTCGGTACGCTGGTCGCCCGAAGTGTTCACCTCGGCCACTCTTCGGCCTACCAAGTCAGTGATGGCCAAGCGCGTCACGTTGTCAAAGTTTTCCACCCGTAACCACTGGTTGGTCGGGTTGGGCGATACTTTCATCGGCTCCAGCGGCAAAGGTTGCCAAACGGATACACTTGTGCAAGCTCCATTGCCAATAACAAGGTCGTCAAAGTACGAGGTCACGTTTTGGCCAGTAGCATTGATGCCCAAGTCAAAGAAAATCGTTAAGCGCTTGAACTCCGAATTGTCAGGCACGGCCGAAAAATCAAAAGTCAGCTCTTCCCAGCTGTTGATTTTCGTATTGGCCACGGGAATCTCCAAAAAGAAGCCATTCACGGCGTCGCCTTCTACTTTGACAGCAAAGTTGCCAATGTGGTCCATGAGCACTTTTGCGCGCACCTGCTTAACGCCTTTCCAGTCTATAGGTGCTTCCAGGTCAGCATACATACCAGCAAAAGGTAGCGCGTCGCCGGCTTTGACGAACTTGCCTACTTTGCTGGAGGTGTTAATGCCTGACGGGTTGGGGTTATCCACTATTTCGAATTGATATCCGGTTTGCTCCAGCGAACCGTTAGCAAAGTAGCGGAAGTTAGTGATACTGGTTTGAGGTTTCTCGTAGTCGGCAATACAACCGTTGTAGCCAGCGCGCGCCCAGCGGATGTTGTCTATGTAATAGGTGCCGCCGCCGGTAGCGCTGAGCACATTGACGAAAATGACCAGCTTGGTGTTTTGCGTGCCGATGTGCTTGCTAAAGTCAATGTTGAAGCGGTGCCAACGGTTGGCTCCGCCGCGCAAGGTATCGAAGATTTCTACGGGTGTTGGGCCGCCTTCAAGTTTGAAAAGGAAGGGTACATCGTTGAATGGCGACCACACTTGGAGCTGCAGCTGATTATACACAGATAAATCGGGCGGTGCGGCGAACTCGTAACCAATACCAGCGAACTCAGTCCCTGGGCCTGCCGGATCTTTGTATTCACCCACCTTGAGGGAGCCATTCTCGGGCCTGAGGTGCGGGTTGTTGACTACCTTCAAGTCGCTGGCTCCATAAAAGATTTGCGTAAAGTTGCGCTGACACTCAAAATCATCTATGATGTTCGGAATGGGCACCGTGCCGACGCATGGGTCTACCGTCGCCTTGGATTGCCGCACATTGTCGAGACACCACGTCTGGCCAGCGGCAGCAGTGCCAGCGTTGAAAAGAAAGCGCATCTCGATGAAATCGGTGATGTTGTCAAATGCCGAGAAGTCAAAATTGAGCGTCTCCCATTGACCGGGGGTGGTGACGGTGGCTTCGGCAGACTTGTTGCCCTGGGTGGGCGAGCTGAGCTGCATGGTTACTTTGCCACCGCTGGCTGGGCTGAGGACGTCTACATTGAACTGGGGTAGTTTAGACAGGTCGAAAGCGGTTAATGAGAACGCCTGGAGCGTCGAAAAAGGTGAAGACCCCTTGGTATAGCAACCCACATTGGGCGAATTATTGATGCTGTTCGGATTAGGGTTAGGGGTTGGAGCGTTAAATGTTCCGTGCAAGGCAGTATTCTGGTCGAGCGGTTGCCAGCCCAGGCTCAGGCCATTTTCAAAGTCTTCAATGGGAGGCGCCTCTGCCGGAGCCGCCAGCTTGACGTTGTCGAAGTAGTATACATCACCTGGCTCACCGTTGACGCCTGCGTTGAAAAAGAGCACCCAGCGTGTGTGCCCCTTACCGGCTTGGTCGCCAAAGTCGGCCTTAGCCGTTACCCATTTGTTGATTTCTGTTATGTCTACGAACACCTCTTTGGGCGGATTCGGCCCGCCTTCCAATTTGAGCAATAGCTTGCCCGTTTTAGGTGCCCATACTTGCACCGAAAACTCCGTGCGCTGAGTAAGGTCAATAGGCACTGGATTGGCAATAACTAAAGCGGCCCATTCGGTGCCGGGGCCGGCGGGGTCGTTCCATCGGCCCACTTTAGCGGAGTTATTGTCGCCGGTAGGGAAGGGGTTTTTCACCACCGACAGGCTGTCCCAGCCCAAGGCGTAGGCGGCGTTTCGGTTGCACTCGAAGTCGTCAATGATGTCTGGATTAGGCGTTGTGCCCTGGCAAGTGTTCGGATAGGCGCACAGATTGTCGAAGTAGTACGTCTTGTCGTCGCCCGTCTTTCCGGGGTTGAAAACGATGAGGATTTTGTTAATGGTGGTGAAGCCAGCCGCCCCCGACATGTCGAAGGTGATGCGTTGCCAAGCACCACCTACGGGCACGTATTTCACCTTTTCCAGGGCTTGCCCTGTGCCTTCCAGTTTAAACAGCACACTCGCCGGCGACGGCAGCCACACGTCTAAGGCAAACTGGTTGAACACCGACAGGTCAATGGGGCCGGTGGCGATGGTGCCAAAGGCAAAATTGAAGTCGAAGTTCGGGTTGTTCGTAAAAGAGCCCACAGTGGCGGTGCTGTTCACCTGGTTAGGGCCAGGGTTAGCAATGGCACCGTTGAAGGCACCATTTAGTCCTATCCAGTTGATGTCGGAGCTGCCTTCAAACGTTTCGTAGCAGCGCTCAGAGCGCACAGCCACAATGTCGTCGAAGTAGTACGTCTTGCTGTCGCCCAGTACGAAGGAGTTGAACGAGACCAAAATTGTTTTTAGATGGGTATACGAAGCGCCTGCCGACAGGTCGAAGGTGTATTCTACCCACTGGTTGGCCACGGTAATATCTACGAATTTCTCTACCGGCGGCCCTCCAGGCCCTTCCAGCTTTAGCAGGGCCTTAGCCGGTGCCGTGGGCGACCAAATCTTCATCTTGAACTGGTTAAATTCGCTGATGTCCAGTGGATTGGCGAAAGTGTACAAGGCAAAGCAGAAATCATAATTCGGGTTGTTCGTGTAAGAGCCTACGTAGTTGCTCGTGTTGATGCCGGACTTGTCCGGGTTGGCGATGGCGCCATCAAAGGTGCCATTTAGTCCTATCCAGTTGAGGGATGGTGCGCCGCTTTCAAAGTCCTCGTAAACGACTTGTGCACGCACTAAGGGCCCTATGGCGAAGGCCAGCAGTACGATGAGAAAAAAGTGTTTCATACGAACATGCTTTTGGTGAAATGATTTAGTGAAAAATGTCCTCTTGTTGAGTCTCCAATGGCGATAGGGCGTGTTTGGGTTGAGGTAGCACTTAGTTTGTTTAATCGTCAACTAAGTAAAACCGCCGAACCCACTGCTGGCCGTCGCTGGTGCGCAAGCGCAGGACGTACCAGCCTTTGGCCCAGGACACTAAAGGCAAGGGCACATGGTTTTCGCCGATTTCTGCATACCCTTCGGACCGATGAAGAACGGGCGTGCGCCCCAACGCGTCGGCTACTTCGATGTGGTAAGCCATAGGTGCAGCAGCGGTCAGATTTACCCACAGCTGACCATTTCGCGCCGGGTTGGGGTACACCGTAACGTTCAACAGCGAAGCTGCGGGCGCGTGGGCCGACACAGCGCTATCGGGAGTAAAGCCACAGGCCAATAGAGCGGGCTCTATTTCAGGATTTTTCATGAAAAGCCGCCACAGTAGGCCCGTTCGGTAGTTTTCAATCATGGCCACGATGGGCCCTTGGTCAATGGCCAGGTAGCTATTGGCAAACCAGTTCTGGTTGAGGTTAAAAGCATCGTAGAAACCGTAAATGCCCCACAACCGCTCGCCTAAGTGGCGATAGAAAAAGCGCAACGCAGCCATGCTTTGCTCCGGCGTGTACGGCATCGAGGCCAGCGCTGCAGTAGGCGCAATGGTGCCATGGTCGTTAGCTATGTCGAAAGCGCCGTAGCCGTTGGGTGCATCGCAAGCCGTCAGGCCCCAGCATTCAGCACTATAGCCGATGTGTTTCTTGGGATTGGCTTTGGCGTATTCCCATTGAATGAGGGCGTGGTTACGGTTTCGGATGAAGTAGTTGCAGCACCCATCGCGCCAGCCGCGCGGGTCGAAGCCCAGGTAAGAGTAGTGGGCAAAAAACATCGGTCCGCCACCGTTGCTGCCGGTAAAGATCGGATAGCCGAAGAAGATGGCCGGTGTACAATAATTCGCGTTGGCGGCCCAACCGCTTTGGTAAAGGCTACCCGGCACGCTGTGTGTGGGTGAAGCCGCTGCCAGGATATAAACAAGGTGTGTTTCGTTGAAACCGCGCAAGGGAAAGTTCATCTGCCAACCGTAGTTAGGCGACCAGTGCCAATAGAGCACCGGCCCGTTGCCTCGGCGAAACCACGACCATTCTACGCCGCGCCACAGGCTGGTGATGGCTGCGCGCAATCCCGCCTCTTGCGGGTCGGTGCGGTCGAAGTACTGCCGTGCTGCCAGCAGTCCTTGCATCAGAAAAGCCGTTTCCACCAGGTCGGCTCCGTCGTCGTAAGGGCTAAATGGCTGTGCCTTACCCGTCGTGCCATCCATCCAATGGGCAAAGGCGCCGTGAAAACGCTGAGCAAATTGCAAAAAAGACACGATTTGCACCAGACGATCGAGGGCTTGCTGGCGGGTTATCCAGCCGCGCTCAGCGCCTACGACCAGGGCCATAATGCCAAAGCCCGAGCCTCCGGTCGTGACCAGGTCTCCGCTATTTAGGCGCTCGCGAGCCATCCCACTTACGGGGTGAGCATGGTCCCAAAAATAGCGGAACGTGTAGCGCTGCACCATATCGAGCAGCTGCTCGTCAGTCATGGGAGCCGTCTGGGCGCAAGCCGTCGGGGAAAAGTCGCTTACCGATAGGCCGTTGTTGCGCACACTACGCACGCGATAGCAGCGCGCAGCAGCAGTACCGCCCATCCAGTCTACAAGGACAGTGGTAGTGGTCCCCACCGTGCGGATGTGTTCAAAAGTAAGACCTCCGTCTGAAGAGCGAAAAATCTGATAGCCCGTGAGCTGAGCATCGCTGACTGCTTGCCAACGCACCTCGATGTGCCGTTCATAGCCCTCGGCTTCTACGCTGGCCGGCGGCAATTGGCCAAAGGCGGCACCTGGAGCCAGCCCAAAGAACAAGACCATTCTGATGACTCGCCTATACATAACACTAGAGCAGCATCGCTCCCTTTAGAGCGATTTTGTTTGAATAAATAAAGGTAGAATGCTGCAACTGTTCGTCGGTAGCCGGGCCACCTCACCACTACTACACCATACCACAAAACGAACTGGCTGCGCGCTTACGGAGGGCGCTTTCTCGACACTCTTTCTGCTTCGGCGGTGCTCTGTGCTCGAGAGGCTGTTTATGTGGAAACGCTGTGGAAGAAAAGCGAAAGTTGGCACGCCCTACAAAGGTTTTGGGCGTATAGTGTAGAGGATACTGCTCAGCCTTTTTACTTTTGGGGATTATCTAAATTAAACACACGTTAACGATATGTTCAAACGACTACTGCTCTTGTGCTTGTCCCTTGGGCTGTTTATCGCCACACTCGGCGCTCAAAAGATGGTTTCCGCCCAGTTTTTGGGCAGCCGTACGCGCACGCAGATTGCCAACCAATTCAACAACCCACTGGTGCAATTTGGTGCTCGTTTCTATCGGGTTATCTACACTACAAAGAACACTGCCGGCCAGCCCGATACCGTGTCGGGTCTGATTGTGGTGCCCCAAGACTCTACGCGCATCTTCCCTCGACTGATTTACCAGCACGGCACCTCCTCCACAAAAACCAACGTCCCCTCGTTCAATATCCTCACCGGTGGCGAGGGTAACCTGGGGTTGCTCTTTGCTGGCATGGGCTTCGTTACGCTCATGCCTGACTATCTGGGTCTGGGTGTAGCTAAAGGCTTCCACCCGTATGTACACGCGGCCTCCGAGTCGTGGGTGGCTGCTGATATGCTGCGTGCGCTGCCCGATTTTATCACTTACTACGGAAGCGGGCTGTATGTGAACGACCAGCTGTTCGTCACAGGCTACTCCCAAGGTGGGCATGCCTCGATGGCTTTTCAGCGTGATGTCGAAGGGCCTCTGAAAAATGAGTTTAAAATGACCGCGGCGGCGCATATGTCCGGCCCTTACAGCATTGGCGAGGTAATGCGCGATTTGGTACTCTCAGACGATATTTATTTTTACCCTGCCTATATTCCGCATACGCTTTTGTCTTATCAACGGGTTTACGGCAACCTTTTCAATTTCCCTAGCGAAGTATTCCGGGAGCCATATGCCACCACTATTACCCAGTTTCAAAACAATACCAACAACTGGGACCTGGAAGTGCTGAACAGTCAGCTTATCAGTCAACTTATCGCTAACGAGGGAGCAAGCCGCCCAGTGCGCATCCTACTTCCCTCGTTGGTACAAGAAGTAAAGGCGGACGACTGGCATCCTGTCAATGTGGCTCTTCGCGACAACAACGTGTATGCCTGGGCGCCCAAGGTGCCTACGCGCATTTACTATTGCACAGCCGACGACCAAGTGCCTTTCCGAAACAGCCTGGTGGCACGCGACACTATGCTGGCCCGCGGCGGCGCCGATGTGCAGGCCGTTGACGTCAACCCTACCGCTAATCACGGCGCGTGTTCTTCGCCAGCGCTATTTAACACCTTGATTTTCTTCCTCAATTACCGCGATATCGGCTATGTGGTCGGCACCGAAGAGGTTGCTGTGGAACCGCTCCAGGTACAGCCTAACCCTACGCGCGATGCCATCTGGCTGATGAATTTGCCCGTCGAGGGCCAAATACAGGTCTTCGATGTGAGCGGCCGCATGCGCCATCACGTGGCTTCTACGGCTGACCGCTACTATCACCTCGACCTTTCAGCGTTGGAGGGCGGCTTATATGTTGTCCGTTTTCTCTCCGGGGGGCGCGTTTGGCAGAGCCGCGTTGCTCTTCTGCGCTAATCGCTTTTCCGCTTGGTGTTGGTTGGCCCTTTCCTTTGGCCGACCAACACCAAGCCTTTTCGTCTGCTCATGGAGGGTCTGAATCCTTTGCCGCCGGGAAGCGAAAAACTTATTCTTTCATACCAAACACTTCAGACCTCATGCTGCAACGCATTCTTTCTGTAGGGGGTGCTTTCCTCTGTATTCTTTCGCTCAGCGCTCAGACGCTCGTTAGTGTAAAGCCTTTGGGCAGCCGTAGCCGTTCCGCCATTGCCGAAGACTTCAATCAGCCTCTGGTTGCTTTCGATGTCCAGTGCTATCGCTTGCTGTACACTACGCGCAATACCGCCGGACAGATCGACACCGTGAGTGGGCTCGTGGCTATTCCGATGGCTCCTACGCGTATCTTCCCCCGCTTGCTCTATCAACATGGCACCGCCCTATCGAAGACGGATGTGCCTTCTTTCAACGTCTTCACAGATGAGGAGAGTAAGCGCGCCTGGCTGTTTGCTGGCTTGGGCTTTGTTACCCTGATGCCCGACTACTTGGGTCTGGGTGAGGACAAGGGTTTTCACCCTTACGTGCACGCAGCCTCCGAGGCGTGGGTGGCGGCCGATATGCTCCGCGCCTTCACTACTTTTGCCCAGAGCTACAACGTACACACGCACGGCCAGTTGTTCGTCACGGGGTACTCCCAAGGAGGGCATGCTTCTATGGCCTTCCACCGCTACGCTGAAAGCGTATGGGCTGATGAGTTCACTGTAACGGCTGCAGCGCACATGTCGGGCCCTTACAGCATAGGCGAGGTGATGCGTGACCTTGTGCTGTCGGATAAAGTGTACATGTACCCAGCTTACATCCCCAATACCCTCATCGGCTACCAAGGAGTGTATGGCGATATCTACAGCTCCTTCCAGGAGGTATTTCGAAGCCAATACATCGGCAATATTGCTGACTTTGAAAGCGGTAAGATTTCTCTGAGCGACCTGCAGGTGCGCTTGGTGGCTCAGCTTATCTTCCATGAGTTACTCTGCCGCCCTACGCGTCTTTTCCGCCCGGAGTACTTGCAGACCATCGTTAGCGCTCCTCAGCACCCGCTGAATCGCGCCCTACGAGACAACAACGTCTATGCTTGGGCGCCCAAAGCGCCTACACGCCTCTATTACTGCTCCGCCGACGACCAGGTGCCTGCCCAAAACGCCCTCTTGGCCCTCGACAGCATGTTGGCTCGCGGTGCTGCCGACTTGAGCGCTCACGACGTCAAGCCCAATGCTAACCACAGCCAATGCGCCGAACCTGCCACTCATGCCGCTATCGCTTTCTTTCTCACTTTCCGCGTCATCGGCCACGTAGTGGATACGGAACATCCGACCGTAGAGGCGCTAATGGCTCAGCCCAACCCTACCACCGGTTTTTTTTGGCTGCGCGAGCTTCCCGGCCCGGGGCGCCTGGATGTTGCTGATCTCAGCGGTCGCCTCCGCCACACCGCTCATGTGGATACTCCGGGCAACTACAGCTTAGACCTATCCACCTGGGAAAATGGCCTTTATTTCGTACGCTTCTACTCCGAAAAAGGCCTCTGGCAAGGCAAAGTGCTCCTGCAGCGATAGTTTGAATAGCGGCCATCGGCTTTTCAAGTTTCACGCGGTGCTTTCTCGTTTTTGTGTAAGGCAAATGAGAAAGACGGTGTGCAATCAAAAGACACAGATAAAACTCGATAGAGCTTCAAAGGTTTCCAGTCACCACAGCTCCATCACCTCTGCGCCTAATAAGCCGCGTCGAATGGGCAGCAGCACTGTATCGCCAGGCTGAGAGAGGGGGAAGTATCGCTGGCGCTTGTACTGGAAACGGTAGAGGCAACCGTCCTTTTTGACCAGGAGGCGATAGCCTGTTGCCTCGACCGGCCGAAAGCGAAGCCAACCGTACGCAGAAGCGATGTACGGTACCTCTGCCACAAACTCAAAAGGCCGGTGTGACACGCTCCCTCCAGCGCGATTGAGGCGGCTGGCAAAAAGCGGCGTAAAAAGCGGCAAAAACACGACAACGAGCAGCACCTCAGGCACGTGGTTAGCCCAGGGCGTCAGACAATGGCGCAACGAAAAAAGCACGCCCGCAGCCAACCCTACGCCGGCCACAACAGCACCCAACACCAGGCGCCCTGCTTGCAGGGTATTAGTAAAAACGGCGTACTCCTGGGTGTAAAGCCAAATAAGCCCGAAAAGTACCGCTACAGCGAAGATGGCACCCAGACGCACACGCCAAGAAAGCGTTTCCATAGGCAACAAAGGTAGGCAAAGCCTGTACAGACAAAAAGGCCCCGCCGCATAAGTGCTGCGGCGGGGGCCAAGGGAGGATGGTTATCTCGATTATTGGCTTGGTTGCTGCTTAACTGCCCTCCAACGCTGCCGCACCACTCACGATTTCGGTCAGCTCGGTGGTGATGGCCTCCTGACGGGCTTTGTTGTAGCTGATGCGCAACTCTTTGAGCAGTTCTTCGGCGTTTTCCGTCGCCTTGTCCATGGCAGTCATGCGGGCGCCATGCTCGCTGGCGTGGGTATCGAGCAAGGTTTTGTGAAACTGCAGCTGCAAGATACTGGGCACCAGCGTTTCCAGAAGTTGTTGCTGGTTAGGCTCAAAGATGTAATTGGCGCGCGTTTTCGACCCTTTCATCGGCGCCATTTTGGGCACGGGCAGCCATTTCTCTACCGTCGGGTATTGCATGGCGGCGTTTTTGAAATGGCCGTAAATGATATCAATGACGTCGTATTGCTTCGCCTGAAATGCCTCCATGAGCGAACGGGCTAGTGCGCTGGAGTTTTCGTACGTCAGGTGGTTGAACAGATCTATGTGATCGGTAATGTAGTGCAAATCCCGATAGCGGCGCCGGAAGAAGTCGTAGCCTTTCTTGCCAATGAATAGCACCGACACCCTGCCCGCCTGGCGCTGTCGCGCGTAGTGGGTCTGAATGTGCGCCACCGCTTCTTTGTTAATATTCGTGTTAAACGCGCCACACAAACCGCGGTTAGAGGTAACTACCACAACAAGCACGCGTTCCACTTCGCGCGCTTTACCGAAAGACGTCGTTGCGTCGCCGTCCAGGTTGGAGAGGATGTTCGACAACATGCGGTTGAGGCGGTCAGCATAAGGTCGCAGCTGGACGATGGCCGTCTGGGCCTTGCGCAGCTTGGCGGCAGAGACCATCTTCATGGCCTTCGTGATTTGCTGCGTTGAGATAACGGACTTAATGCGCTCGCGAACTTCTTTGAGTCCTCTTGCCATACGTTAACGATTGTGGTTAGACGCATGCGCTAAGCAGCCTCGGGTTGGCCCTTAGCACATGGAGCATCTCCCCTTACTTTTTGTATTGTGCGCTGAGTCGAGCAGCCAGCTGGCGCACTTTTTCCAGGCTGGCCTCTTCTAATTTGCCTTTGCGAAACTCCTCGAGGACTTCTGGTAGTTCTTGCTCCATTTCCATGAGGAAGATTTCCTCAAACTCGCGCACTTTCTCAAGCGGCACATCGCGCAGTAAGTTATTAGTACCCAGGTAGATGATGGCGATTTGCTTTTCTACGGGCATGGGGCTGTACTGCGGCTGCTTGAGGATTTCCACGTTGCGCGCTCCTTTGGCCAGGATAGCCTGGGTAGCGGCGTCAAGGTCAGAGCCGAACTTAGCAAAGGCTTCCAGTTCGCGGTATTGGGCTTGGTCAAGTTTGAGCGTACCAGCCACTTTTTTCATGGACTTGATTTGGGCGTTGCCACCTACGCGGCTCACCGAGATGCCGACGTTGATGGCCGGGCGGATACCAGCGTTGAAGAGGTTAGACTCCAAGAAGATCTGGCCATCAGTAATAGAAATCACGTTTGTCGGGATGTAGGCCGACACGTCACCCGCTTGTGTCTCGATAATGGGCAGCGCCGTCAATGAGCCGCCGCCTTTTACCAAGCCTGCTTTGACCAAGCTGGGCGGCAGGTCGTTCATCTGGCGTGCTACATTGTCGTCGTCAATAATCTTGGCTGCACGCTCTAACAGGCGGCTATGGAGGTAGAACACGTCGCCCGGATAGGCTTCGCGGCCCGGCGGACGGCGCAACAGCAGCGACACTTCGCGATAGGCTACGGCTTGTTTCGACAGGTCGTCATAAATGATCAGCGCCGGGCGGCCCGTGTCGCGGAAGTACTCGCCAATAGCCGCGCCTGCAAACGGGGCGTAGAATTGCAACGGGGCGGGGTCTGATGCCGACGCCGAGACAATGACCGTGTAAGGCATGGCGCCGTATTCTTCCAGAGTGCGCGCCACCTGAGCTACTGTAGAGGCCTTCTGCCCACATGCTACGTAGATGCAGTACACCGGCTCGCCGCGCTCGTAGAACTCTTTTTGGTTGATGATGGTGTCAATAGCAATGGCTGACTTACCCGTCTGACGGTCGCCAATAATCAGCTCGCGCTGGCCGCGGCCAATGGGAATCATAGCGTCAATAGCCTTAATACCCGTCTGCAGGGGCTCGTTTACCGGGCGCCGATAAATAACGCCCGGCGCTTTGCGCTCCAGTGGCATCTCGTATTTCTGACCGCCAATGGGGCCTTTGCCATCAATAGGTTGCCCCAGGGGATTGACCACGCGGCCTAAGAAACCTTCACCGACCTGGATGGATGCGATCTTGCCAGTGCGCTTTACTAAGGAGCCCTCGCGGATGCCTGCCGATGAGCCCATCAGTACCACTCCGACATTGTCTTCTTCCAGGTTAAGCACAATGGCTTGTACTCCTGTTTCAAATTCTACCAGTTCCCCTGCCTGGGCGCGGTTAAGCCCGTAAACGCGAGCAATGCCGTCGCCTACTTGGAGTACGGTGCCAACTTCATCTAAATTGGTATCGGCACCAAAGCCGGCGAGCTGCTGTTTGAGTATTGCCGAGATTTCTTCCGGACGAACGTCTACCATATCGTTCTGAGCAAATTGTTAGAATGAGTGAAAAAAGGAAGTATGCTAAAACTCCCGTAAATAATGATTCTTAATAAAACCTGCTTTCAGTTCAGCCAGTCGGCGAGATACCGCAGCATTGTAGCGTTTATCTTCAAATTCTAAGATGAAACCGCCGATGAGGGAGGGGTCTACCGCAGTGGTTATTTCAACGTTTTCAGTGGTCAGCCCACTTTGCAGTATCTTTTGCTTGATCAGCGCTACTGTAGTCTCTGAAAGCGGGACAGCGCTCACCAGGCGCACCGAAGTTATGCGCTTAAGGGCTTTATACTGTTGTACAACCTCCTCCGCAATCTCGGCGATGTAGGCTGCACGGCCTTTGTCGATAAGGAAATCGAGATATAGCAGCGTAAGCTGGCTCACTTTTCCCTCAAAAAGAGCTCGTATGATGCTCTTCTTCTTTTCGATAGAGCATACTGGCCCTTTGAGCAAGAGGTGTAAATCGCGGTTTTGCGTGGCCTTTTGAAGCTGCTGCATATCTTGATGGACAGCCTCCACTTCGTTGCGTTCTGTAGCAAGCGTTAGGAGGGCCTTAGCATAACGCGTGGCAATGCGAGTGATGGACATAGCGCTTTTCGAGTTGTTTTTTACTTCAGACGCATTTGCTCTGCCAGTTGGCGTGCATAAGCCTCCTGAGTAGCTTTATCGCTCAATTCGCGCTGAAGAATTTTCTCTGCAATTTCCACCGCCATTTGCCCTGTAGCATTTTTTAATTCTATGAGCGCAGCCATCTTTTGGTTTTCGATGTCTTGCAAAGCGCTTTCCACTTTGCGGCGGTATTCAGCATTGGCGCGCTCTTTGGCTTCGGCAATAATCTGGTCTTTGGCTTCTTTGGCGTCTCTCAACATTTGGGCGCGCTCTTCGCGGGCTTGGGCCAATAGTTTCTCGTTTTCGGCTTGCATCGAAGCCATTTCTTCCCGTGCCTTTTTAGCCTGGTCGAGTGCGTCCTGAATATCCTGCTCGCGCTTTTTGAGCGCATTGGTGATGGGTTTGAAAGCGAAACGCGCCATCAAAAACCAGAAAATCAGGAAAATGACAACCGTCCAAAACAACAGGCCGGGCTCAGGCTTGATGACTGAAAAATCTCCCAAAAAAAGCATATTGTAGTGTTGTGGGTTGAAAAGTTGATTATGAATACGCCTTACTTAGACTAAACGTGTTCGGCGATAATGACTAAAAAATCCGGGTCATTGCGTCGCCAACCGCTTCGCGCCGACCCGGGAAGGGCGTCTCTTTAGGCGGCAGCCTTCACAAAGAAGGCCAACACCATAGCGACCAGCGCGGCACCTTCCACGAGGGCCGCCGTCAAGATCATGTTGGCCCGGATGTCGCCCACGGCTTCAGGTTGACGAGCGATGGACTCCATGGCCTTGCCACCGATTTGACCAATACCGATACCGGCTCCAATGACAGCCAAGCCGGCACCAATTGCTGCGTAAGACATGTAGTTGATAATTTAAAAGAGGTGAAGAATTCTTTGCTTAGTGGTGATGAGGCTCCTCGATGGCTGTGCCAATGTACACCGCCGAGAGCATAGTGAAAATGAAGGCCTGTAAGAAAGCCACCAACAGCTCCAGCGTCATCATGAAAAGCGTCAGCGGAATAGATGCCACGATACCCGAAATAGAGCCAGTAAGACTTTCGCCGCCCTTGCCAAAAATGAAAATGAGCCCCACGAAACTGACAATCACAATATGGCCTGCCGTGATGTTGGCAAAAAGACGAAGCAGCAGCGTAAATGGCTTCAAAAACAGACCGAGGATTTCAATAGGCGTGAGAATGAGAATCTTGAGCACTGCAGGCACCCCCGGCATCCAGAGGGTATGCTCCCAAAAGTGCTTGTTGGCGCTAAAAGTAGAAATCAAAAAAGTGAACACCGCCAGCACAATGGTAACCGAAATATTGCCCGTTACGTTGGCGCCGCCCGGAAATAACGGCAGCTGTCCAATAAGATTAAGCCCTAAAATAAAGAAAAATACGGCCAGCAAGTAGGGCAGATACTTCTCGTATTTAGGCCCAATGTTGGGCTTGGCTACCTCATCGCGGATGAAGACGATGAACGGCTCCAGGAAGTTTTGCAAACCGCTGGGGGCCTTACCCTGCCGCTGCGTGGCCATACGGGCAGCCGCACGGAACAGCAAGAAGAGCAGCAGCGCCGTCAGCAGCATGGTGAAGACGTTGCGCGTGATGGAAAAATCGTAGAAAGAAGTGATGCCACCGCCCATGATGCCACCGTCGAAGGTCGTCTTCGCATCCAGCGGCTCGCATTGGCCGTGGATAATGGCGTAGTAAACAGTCTTTTTCTTGCCGTCTGGGGTTTCCACTTCCTGGTGCGTGTAGTCGCTCACTGGGAAGGAGCCGTGCGCATACCGCGCGTTTTTCAAGCGCATCACGTTGCCGTGCACCAGCACGTAGCCGTCTATGCTGCGCGTACCATTGCCATGGTGGTGTGCCTCAAAAGCAGCAGTAGTAGTTATCTTCCATCCGTACCCTGGCGCATACAGAATGCATGGCAAATGGAAGTACAAGTCTCCGACAATGTGAATAGCATTGGCATCAGCAATGTGATGAAGAGCCGTTTCACCCGCATCGAAAGGCCTTTCCTCGTTAACCGAGTGGCCGCAGTTGGCGTGTTGCTCGACTTCGTGTTCGTGAGTGGCTCCCATCTCGTGATGATGAGGATGATGAGCATCCTGAGCCAAACCACGGATGCTTAACGTGCTAAAAGCCAGAACTATACAGAAGGGACGAAATGACATCATATCTGTCTTGGAGAGGGCTCCCATAGAATCGGCGGCAAAAGTACAACGGCCATTTGGTTTCAAAAACGGTGCAAATTTATTTTTCAAAAAATAATGAGGAATGTTCAGCATTTCGGCTTTTTGCCCGAAATTATATTCGGACAAAAAGGAAGAGGCGCAGGCCAAAGGCCAAGGCGCAGTTTTCGGGCTATGTTAAAGAGGAAGTTAAATTACTGCTTTAGGGTAATTCCATCAGATCGTTTTCGTCTAATGGTCATTCTTCACCAAACACGCTTTATATCTCTATGTGGAAGAAGATTTTAACCATGACCACCGCCGTTCTCTTTTCTGTCTGGACGCTAAATGCACAAAGCGACCGCCGCCCTGCAGCAGATGGACAACAGGAGCGTACCGAGAAGCAGAAGCCTGCCGATGTCCGCCAGCACGCTGAAGAGCGCTCCCGCGGCGCTGCTTTCAGCGGCAGAGGTCGAGGCGCCGACAAGAACCTGCGCGATAAGGAGTATCCTCGCAAAAACAAAAAAGAAAAGAAGGGGCACAAGAAACATATGCACCGCGGGCACCATCCCAACGAAGGGCAGCGCCCAGATACCCAGGGTGACGACCAATCCACCGCGCCACCGCCTCGCCCTGACAACCCCGGGGCGCCTTCTCCCGCGCCCTCGCGTCGTCCGGGCGAGCGACCTACCAGCGGCGCCGAACCCAAGACGCCCCCGCGCCGGCAATAGGTCGGGGGCGGTGTTTTTATCCACTCACAGGCGCAGTGCCTTTTTGCCGCACTTCCACCACTTCTGGGCTGGTTTTATACATTTTCAGCACAGTTACTTCGTAGTCGCCTACCGGAATGATGCTGCCAACCTGCGGGATGCCATCGAGCACTTTCAGTAGCAGCCCAGCCAGTGTATCGTAGTCGTCGTCCAGGGGGAAAGGGTGGGGCAGCTGTTCGTTGATGCGCTCTAAATTCGTTTGCGCCAAAACGCGCCAGCAGTTTTCCCCTGAGTTGACGACGGGCGGTTGTTCCTGGTCGTACTCATCCTGAATTTCACCAACCAATTCCTCCAGAATATCTTCCATGGTAACAATACCGGCCGTACCGCCAAACTCATTGGTCACCACGGCCAACTGCAGCCGCTCGCGTTGAAACTGACGCAAGAGCTGGATAATTTTCTTATTAGGATGGGTGTATAACACCGGCCGCATCAAGTCGCGCAGTGTTTTGTCCGATTGTTCCACTTGCGCTAACAGCAAGTCTTTCGTGTGTACAAAGCCGACGATGTGGTCCAGCGTCTCTTCATACACTGGGTAGCGCGAATAGCCCTCGCGCAGGGCCAAGGTCAACGCCTCAGAGAAGGGGGTGTTCATCCGAATGCCCACGACCTGGGTACGCGGGGTCATGATGTGCTTGACCAAGCGCTCGTCGAATGCGAAAACGTTCTGGATGAGGTCGCGCTCCGAGGGCTGTATGGCGCCGCCCTCAGCACTCTCTGAGATAATCAGTTTGAGTTCCTCCTCCGAGTGAATTTCTGAATGGGCCACCAGCCGGATGCCCATGGCGCGAAGGATGAGGTTCGCCAAGCCATTGAGCAACCAAATAAAAGGGCGAAACAGGTAGTAGAACAATTTCAGCGGCACAGCCACCCAGAGGGTGGTGCGCGTAGGGTAGCGGATGGCTATAGACTTGGGAGCCAGCTCGCCAAAAACGATGTGCAACACCGTAATGGTGGAAAAAGCAAGGGGCAGAGCAATGCGATGAGCCAGCACTGGGTCAGGCTCAAGTCCCAGCCAGCGCATCACGTTCAAGATGATGGCGCCCACAACTGGCTCGCCTATCCAGCCCAAGCCCAAGCTGGCTAGCGTGATGCCCAATTGGGTGGCAGCCAGGTAGCTGTCCAAGTGGCTGATGACGCTTTCCGCTATGCGAGCTACGGCGCTGCTGGCTGCGCGCATTTGAATTTGAGAGGCGCGCACCTTGACAATGGCAAACTCGGCTGCCACAAAGAAGCCATTTAAAAAAACTAAGAAAGTGGTAAGTAACAGGTCTGAAATCATATTTTTTAGCCCTTCGGGCCGTCTTTACTTTAGTCAAATATAATCAGTTGTTAGGATTATACCGTAAAACTCAATATGCCAAACGACGCAGCATAACGCAGAAAGTGCCGCTATCTAAGTGTAGCATAGGTCCAGCTCCACTTAGAAGTACTGCCGAAAAATAGCCCTCGATGGTATCGTTATGGAATGCTGTGATGCGAATAGTCAAGTCGTTGCTGACTTCGTTGTTGACGCCTGTGTAATTAAAAGAGTCAGCCAGGCTGAACTCCAGACCGCCCCAGGTAAAATCCTTAAAATGCACACGGGCATATGCTGGCGCATAGGGGAAAGTGTCGGCGTCTTCGCGGAATTCAAAACCCAACGCTAGGCCGTAGTGCGGCTTGGTAGGGTGATCTTGCCGGATAATCTCGACGTATCGACGCGAGGGGCTATACCAGTTGCTCAGCGTATCCAACCTCGCTCGAGATGAGCGCAGGTAAGTGGGGGCCTGTGGGTCGCGCCCTAGGGGGTGCATCAAGCTCAGGTGCTGATCGCGAGCACAGAAGTGTATACCACCGCAGGGGAGCGGCGGCTCAGAGGGCAGGCTCATCGCCCACAGCGTGCTTGCCATTAGACACGTCAGAGCGATGCGCAACAACTGTTTGAGGCGCCTGGCTGGTAGTTCGGGTGTCGCAGAGGAGTCATCTTCCATGGCTATGCGGGTAGCTTAGCCAGCGTTTCTTCCAGGATGTGGATACGGGCTAAAGCATCGGCGCGCTTCTTGCGCTCGTTTTCTACCACGGTGGGTGGAGCGGCGTTCACAAAGCGCTCGTTGGCCAGTTTGGCCTCGATAGATTTTAAGAAGCCGCGCTGGTACTCCAGCTCCTGTTGCACTTTGGCTCGTTCGGCCTGGTAGTCTATGGGCTGGCTGATTTCCACAAAATATTTTTCAGTTCCGGATAGAAAGGGCTTAGCGTCAGTCGGCTCAGCGTCGCAAAATTCCAATTTTGATAGCACGGCCAATTTAACCACTAGCTCAGTCAAACCTTCGCAGCTGAACAGGGTGCGGGCCGACGGGCTGTCTTTTACCCACACGATGAGCGCTTCCCGCGGCTTAACTTGATATTCGTTGCGTACCTCGCGGATGCGCGTTACCAGCTCCTTGGCTGTTTCTACCTGCTGAATGAGGGCTTCTTCAAAAGCCGTAGCCCGCGGGTAGCGCTGTATGATGCAGTCCTCACCGGGCGCACGCTCGCGCAAGCGATGCCAGATTTCTTCTGTGATGAACGGCATAAACGGGTGCAGGGCAATCATGAGGTCGCTGTACAGGTCGAGCGTTGCCTCGTAAGTATGCCGGTCAATGGGCTTTTCAAAACCCGGCTTGATAATTTCCAGATACCACGAGCAGAAGTCGTCCCAAATGAAGCTATATAGCGCGAGTAGGGCCTCACTAAGGCGGAAGGCTGCCATGTCGGCCTCGATGGCTTGCAGGGTGCGACTGAATTTGGCCCGCATCCATTGCACGGCCAGGGCATTGCGACGCTGGTCGGCTTCGCTTTCCGGAGCCTCAACCACCTGCCAGCCTTTGACTAACCGCAGCGCATTCCAGAGCTTGTTGCAGAAGTTACGCCCGTTTTCACATAGTTTCTCATCAAAAAGGATATCGTTGCCTGCTGCGGCACTTGACATGAGACCGTAGCGCACTCCATCGGCGCCGTAGTTGTCGAGCAATTCGAGCACATCAGGTGAGTTGCCCAACGACTTAGACATCTTGCGACGCAGTTTATCGCGTACCATACCAGTAAAATACACCGCATGAAATGGCCGTTCGCCTCGATACTCGTAGCCGGCCATGATCATACGCGCCACCCAGAAAAAGATAATATCCCAGCCCGTGACGAGCACAGAGGTAGGGTAGTAGTAGCGGATTTCGCCTTCTGGCTGACGGAAGCCATCGAAAACGCTAATAGGCCACAGCCAAGAGGATGCCCAGGTATCGAGCACGTCTTCGTCCTGGCGCAGGTCATCGAGCGTCAGATGTGGATTGCCTGTCGTTTGGCGCGCTTTTTCGAGGGCTTCCTCGGCTGTGCTTGCTACGAAAATGTGCTTCTCTTGATTTAGCGGCTCGCTTTTTAGATACCAAGCTGGTATGCGCTGTCCCCACCACAGCTGGCGCGAGATGCACCAGTCGCGAAGGTTTTCCATCCAGGTGCGATACAGGTTTTGAAAATTCTCCGGGTAGAAGCGAATTTCCTTGTCGAGCACCGCCTTCAGGGCAGGAGCAGATAGCTCACTCATGCGCACAAACCACTGCAGCGATAGTTTTGGCTCTACCACGGCATTGGTGCGTTCTGAGCGCCCAATGTTTGTGGCGTAGTCCTCCACTTTGACTAAGTGGCCACCTTGCTCCAGCAGGGCCTTCATGCGACTGCGCGCCTCGAAGCGATCGAGACCTACCAGCGGACTATAGGCACAGTGTTCGTTCAACTTGCCATCATCTGTTAAGATGTCTATGATAGGCAATTGATGGCGCTGCCCAATTTCGTAGTCGTTCGGGTCGTGTGCCGGTGTAATTTTCAACGCGCCCGTTCCAAATTCCATATCTACGTATTCGTCCGCAATGACCGGCACGAGGCGCTCAATCAGCGGAATACGCACCCGCTTGCCTATCCAATGCCGATAGCGCGGATCGTTCGGGTTAACGGCTACCGCCACATCGGCAAAGATGGTCTCCGGTCGTTGGGTGGCGATGACTATGCCATCGCCTGAATTTTCCAGAAAGTACTTAATATGAAACAGTTGCGAAGTTTCTGTTTGGTAAATGACCTCTTCATTAGAGAGTACGGTCAGGGCTTCGGGGTCCCAGTTTACCATGCGCCACCCGCGGTATAGCTTGCCCTTGTTGTAGAGGTCAACAAACACATAAATGCAGTCCTCATAGTACCTCTTGTCCATGGTGAAGCGCGTCCGAGACCAATCGCAAGAGGCCCCCAATCGGCGTATTTGCTGTAAGATAATGCCGCCGTATTTCTCTTTCCATTGGTAGGCATACTCCATGAATTGTTCGCGGGTTAAGTCCGCTTTACGAAGGTTTTTCTCGCTGCGCAGCCAACGCACAACTTTGGCTTCTGTAGCGATGGAAGCATGGTCGGTGCCGGGCACCCAGCAGGCGTTTTTGCCATCCAAACGCGCTTTGCGGATAAGGATATCTTGGATGGTATTGTTGAGCATGTGCCCCATATGCAGCACACCCGTAACATTGGGCGGCGGAATAACTATAGTAAACGGCTCGCGCTCGTCGGGCACAGAGCGGAAGTAGGCGCGGCTTTCCCAGTGTGCATACCAATAGGACTCTACCTCGGCATGAGAGTATCGGGTGGCAAGACTCATAGTGTGGAATACGCAATCGTTAAGCGGGCACAAAGGTAGCCTCTAAAAATGGTTAGAAAAAAAGAGCGCCACAGTCCGAAATAAATCGCACCTTTGCTGCGGGCATATCGCCCGAGTATCATTTTTTAAATTTTTTTTACCAATGCACACTGGAAAAGTAAAGTTTTTCAATGAGACCAAGGGTTTTGGTTTCATCGTTGACTCTGCTACGGGCGAAGATGTCTTCGTTCACGTGAGCGGGCTCATTGACAACATCCGCGAAGGCGACACAGTTACCTTCGAACTCCAACGCGGAAAGAAAGGCATGAATGCAGTAAATGTCAAGTTGGCCTAAAAGCCTTGGCATTTTAAAGGATACATGCGTACACCCTCGTCGCTTTGCGGCGAGGGTTTTTTTATTTTTGCTGAGCAGAGCCGTTTTTTAGAAAGAAAGCTTGTTTTCTTTCTATGAAAAGGATCCTCAGACAAAACGGGTATGGTATGTAATGCGTCAGAGAGGTGGCTTGTGCCTCTTGCGTCTGCCACGAACATGAAACAGCCTCATCGCGTATGAGTACGCCGTTAGCTATTCTACAGCAATATTGGAAATATCCGTCCTTCCGGCCGCTTCAAGAGGACATTATTCAATCGGTATTGGATGGGCACGACACTCTGGCCTTGTTGCCTACGGGGGGAGGGAAGTCGCTGTGCTACCAAGTGCCGGCGCTGTGCCGCGAAGGCGTCTGCCTCGTGGTTTCGCCGCTCATCGCCCTAATGAAAGATCAGGTGTTTCAGCTCAAGAAGCGCGGCATTCCAGCGGCGGCAGTGTACTCGGGCATGAGCACCCGCGAGATTGACATCACCTTTGAGAACGCTTGCCAAGGTGCTTACAAGTTGCTGTATCTCAGCCCAGAGCGCCTTCAGACCGATATGGCCATTGCACGTATTGCGCGGATGCAGGTCAATTTATTGGCGATAGATGAGGCGCATTGCGTTAGCCAGTGGGGCTACGATTTTCGGCCGCCTTATTTGGAAATAGGGGCCTTCCGCCAGCACCTCTTACCCCAGGTACCCTTGTTGGCCCTCACCGCTACGGCCACTCCTGAGGTTGTGCTCGACATTCAGAACAAATTAGGCTTCCGCGCTTCTCGCGTATTTCAGCAAAGTTTTGAGCGAAAAAATCTCTCCTATTCCGTGTTGTACGAGGCGCGTAAGCTAGATAAACTGATGGACATTCTTAAAAGCGTACCTGGCAGTGGCCTTATCTACGTACGCACCCGCAAAGAGACGCAAGAGGTGGCGCTACGGCTTCAAAAAGAGGGCGTTAGTGCCGATTTTTATCACGCTGGGCTCACCTTCGAAGAGCGCAGCCGAAAACAAGAAGACTGGATACAAGGCCGCACTCGCATTATGGCTTGCACCAATGCCTTTGGCATGGGTATAGACAAAGCCGATGTGCGCTTGGTGGTGCATATGGCTCCACCAGATAGCATAGAGGCATATTTTCAAGAAGCTGGACGCGCAGGGCGCGACGGCCTAAAGTCGTATGCGGTTTTGCTGTACTCTCCCTCGGATGCCGACAACTTGCGCCGTCACTTGGCCCAAGCACATCCGGACATCGAGCAGGTACGCCGCGTTTATCATGCTTTAGGACACTATACCCAAATTGCTATTGGTGCAGGCCGAGGCGAGGCGTTTCCTTTTGACCTTCAGCACTTTTGCCTTTCGTATCAGATGGAGCAACCCCTGACATATGCTGCGCTAAAAGTGCTGGAGCAAGAGGGCTGGATTGCGTTGCTGGATGCAACCAATAACTTTCCACGCGTACGCATCGAAGTGGGACGCGAGGCTTTGTACGATTATCAGCTGCGCCATCCGCAGGCCGATAGAATTATTCAGGCGCTGCTGCGCGCTTATCCGGGCATTCAGCGCGATTACCAGGAGATCAGCCTGGCCGTGTTAGCGCGCTATGCCAAGACCGACACTGCTGCTGTCGAACAAATGCTAAAAGTTGCTCGGCAAGCGGCCATTCTGGATTATCAGCCCGCTAACCAGCAAGCCGCTGTTGTCTTTTTGCAGGAGCGCGTGGCCGCAGAAAATCTGACGCTCGATGTTCGACGGCTGGACTTTCTGCGCCAGCGCGCCGAGCAACGCGTGGAAGCCGTTATTAGATATGCTGAGACGCGCGCCTGCAGAAGCCGTCAGTTGCTGGCTTACTTGGGCGAAGCAGAGGCTCTCCCTTGCGGTATCTGTGATATTTGCACCGGAAGAAATGCTGCCGAGATTACGGCCGAAACGTTTGACATGCTCAAGGAACGAATTTTTACCCTGCTGCGCGAACAACACCAACCGCTACACATGCTCGTGACGGCTTTTCCTTCGCGTCAACAACCGTACGTGGTACGAGCCTTAGAGCACCTCCTATCCGAAGGCTTGTTGGTGGAAACCGCAGACGGACACCTGCAAATCCCTTGAACCAAAGCACCAAAGCACCCTTGCCTTTTCACTTTCTATGCAGTTTTCAAAATATCAGGGCGCCGGCAACGATTTCATCCTCATAGACCAGCGCGAACACCTGTGGCTGCGACGCGAGGACACCAGCCGAATAGCGCACCTGTGTAACCGCCATTTTGGCATTGGAGCCGACGGGCTTATCTTGCTGCAGGCGCACCCTGCCTATGATTTTGAGATGGTTTATTTCAATGCTGACGGTAGAGAAAGTACCCTTTGCGGCAATGGCGGGCGTTGCATCGTGGCCTTTGCTTATCAGCGCGGCATCCGAAAAAAGCGCTACTCCTTTCTGGCTATAGATGGACCTCACGAAGCCGAACTCACCGTAGAGACCTCGCCTGGTCATTTTTGGGTAGCGCTGCATATGCGCGATGTAGGGCCTATTGCGCCGTGGCCGAGTGGCGACGCCTCTGGCCAGGCGCAGGCCTTTGTGCTCGACACAGGTTCACCGCACTATGTGCGTTGGGTAAAGGCGCTGGAGGATTGCGATATGGTGCAAGAAGGGCGTGCAGTGCGCTATTCCGCGCCGTTTCGAGCACCGGGTATCAATGTCAACCTCGTAGAAGACAGCCGGGAAGGGTTGCGCATCCGCACGTACGAGCGCGGTGTGGAAGGCGAGACCTTAGCCTGTGGTACAGGAGTAACCGCGGCTGCTTTGGCTTGGCACGCACGGCAAAATCTCCCTCCCGGAACGTATGAAGTGCCGGTCTTTACTCGCGGTGGCGCATTGACGGTGCGGTTTACCGCTCTGCCTTCGGGCTATGTGGACGTGTGGTTGTGTGGCCCTGCTGTGGAGGTGTTCCAAGGCGAGATAAGCGGTGGTTTAGCCCTAAAATAAAAAAGCCCCCCTCCATCTTTTGGAGAGAGGCCATCCCAAAAACCGATTTCAAAGTACTCATCAGAGAACTTTTTCTTTTCTCTCAGGGCTTCGTTTCCTGGGCCTTCAAAAGCCCAGGAAACGCTTAGCCCTCCCAGAGAAAGTTCGTTCTCCTGCAATTACTTCGACTGAATCATCTTGCGCGTCGCGCTTTCTTTCGACGTCTTCAGTTCGTAGTACAGCAGACCCGTCGCATCCAACACCGCCCGATCCAACGTCACGGCGTTGTAGCCCTTGCCATACTGACCACGCTGCGTGAACAGCACGCGACCCGTCTCGTCGTACACCGTCAGAACAGCCTCCGTCGCCTCGGGCAGGTGGAAGCCTATCTGCGTCTTGCTCAACCACGGGTTCGGCTGGTTTTGATACAACTCGAAGCCTACGCCTGTGATCGTCGGACCCTGAGCACCGTTGAAGCGGAACGCTACGGCCATCCGCTCACCGCCCTTGTTGTACGCCTCAGCCTTCGTGATGCGGCCAGACACGCCCAACAGACGGCTCAACTCGCCCGACGTCTTCGCGCGGAACGTCAGCGCAAACGTCGCCGGAACGTCGCCATCCCAACTCGTCGTCACCGCGCTCTCCGACGCAAACACGCCAAAGTTGCCCAGCGTCATGCCTTCCGTCAGCGGCTCGATGTTCATCAACTCCAGTCCAGCGTGGTTCAGCGTGAACTGATAGCCCGGTACCACTTCCGAAGCCTTGAACGTCACCGTGAACACTTCGCCAGCCTTCACTGCGCGATCTTCCACGTCAAACAGCAGCGTACCCGCCGTGCGATCTTCCGCACTCATCAGGCTGCTCGCCACCGCGTTGCCGTTCACGTCGCCCACCTTGATGGCCACGAAGTTGTTCGCCAACGCATCCACCGTCAGACCCTTCAACTCCTTCGTCTCGGGGAACGGCGTCTTGAAGGGGTTCTGTACATCCGGGAACGCAAAGTCCTTGTCTACAAAACGCCACGACGTGTTGTTCGGCAGTTCCGTGTAGATACCCAAGATCAACTTGCGCAATTCCACTATGTCGAACGTCGTGATCGAGCGGCTGTTGTTCGCATCCGCGGCTATCATCTTGTACGGAGTGTTCAGCGGCTCCAGACCCAGGATGTGCTTGTTGATCAGCACCAGGTCAAACGTCGATACGCCGTTGAGGTGGTCGTTGTCCTTCAGCGGAGTCACCACGTAGTCGCCTGGCGTCGGTACGCCCGTCAGGGTGAACTGACCTTGCTGGTTCGTCTGCTCCGTCATCGTCACGCCGTTGCCCACCAGCGATACAGAGGCGTCTTCCAGACCCTTGTCCGCTTCCGTCTTCAGCGCACCCGCTACCGTCGCACTCGACGCCGAGCAGGCATTCATGTTGTCCTGCACGTTCACTTTCGCCACGCAGAAGTCAGCATTGCCCGCTACGTCTTCCGACCACACTTCCACGTTCTGGTCGCCCAAGTCGGCGCACGTAAACGTTACCGTCGTCTGCGGCTGGCCATTCGGCAAGCGCGGGAAGCCCGTGCCCGCTCCGGCGCGGCGGATACCCACCTTCAGCAGGTTCGACGGCGTGCAGTTGTCGTACGTCTCCTGAAGCACATCCAGCACGTTGATGGTGATCATCTTCGTCGGCATGATGTTCACGCCGATGTTCTTGCAAATAATCGTCGGCTTCTTGCAGTCTTTCACCTCGAATACCCATTCGCACGTCTGCTCGTTGCCGCACATGTCTTCTACCGTCCACTTAATCTTGTGCACACCGTAGGGCAACTCCGGTATCACAAACGTGTTCTGAGACTGCTGCGTGTTCCAACGAACTGCCGCCGTGCGGTTGGCGCCCGACGTCGTCGTCTGAATCGCAAAGCCGTATTTCTGGTTCGCCGGCACCGGACGGAAGTCAAACTCGCGCGCCGTGCCACCCGAGTAGTTCGGGTTGTTCGCGTTGCCATAGTTCACCCGGTTCCAACCCAGGCCACCCAGACCCGTCTGCGGGCTGCTCACCACCGTCTCCATCGTGCCGTCGCCGTCTAAATCCAGGAACAGCAGGTAGCGGATCGTCAGGTTCGCTCCCGAGCACGCATCCGTCGCCGTGATGCTCAAGTCCGTCGGACCTTCGCACAGGTCGTGGCTGCCGATCTTCGCATCCCACCAGTACATCGCATTCCACAACTGCGGATCGTTGCTCGTCACGTCGCACACCTCTTGTGGGCTGGGCGGGCAGTTATCAATCGTCGGCTTCTGATTGTCCACAATCCAGATCAACTGCTTGTACTCGTAGCAGTTCGCATTCGCGCTCCAGAAGGTCGAGTAGTTCGTCGGCGTAGCGCCCGGTGTGATGGCCACCACCGTCGGGTTCCACGGAGCTGGCGTGCCCGCTGGCGACACAATCGGACCAGGCAGGTTCGCCGGGTTCAGCGTCGTAGCGTTCGGCTGCGGGTTCGGTACCTGTGTGCAACCAAGGTTGGGGTTGTACTGGCACCAGTTGATGATCCTCCACGTGCGCTCAATGAGGAAGCACGCATCCGGCACCACCGTCTTGATGTCGTCCGAGAACGACACACCCAGCGCTTCGCAGTCCTTGCCGAAGAACGTCGGCTCGCCATAGTTGCCCGTGCCGTTGCACGCCGTGACTACTACGTCGTTCGGGAAGCGCACAAAATAGTTCTGGTTGTAGGTCACAAACACCCGCTGCGAGCACGTCTGCGTGTTGCCGTGGCAGTCCGCCACGCGGAAGTTGCGCGTAATCGTACCGCGGTTGCACAGCGTGTCGAACAGCGCCAGGTTCACCGTCTGCGTCAATCCGCACTGGCCCTGGAACGACACCGTCGTATCCAAGCAGCAGTTGTCCACCACCGTCGGCTTGCCGTATGCCCACAGGCTCGGGTCGAAGTTCTCACACGACACCGTCACGTTCGCCGGAGGCGTGCACAAGGGCTTGATCTTATCTTGTACCGTCACTTCCACCATGCACTCGTTGCGCACCGGCGTGCCATCCTGACCCAAAATGAAGTTGCCGTTGGCATCCAGTTGATAACCGCGCACAATCACCGTCTGCGTCGTGCCCACTTCGCAGCAGTAGAACTTGATCGAGTCCCCTTCGCTGATAGCCCGCTCAAATTCGCTCGGGAACGACGGGAACTGGCTGGCACAGTTCGGTGTGCCGCGAATGGCGTTCAAATTATTGATGCAGTCGCTATACGGAGCCATGCGCTGCACCGTGAACTTCAAGTTGCTGCAGTTGTCGTACGAGCCCTTCTCGAACGTCGTGGCTTTCACCCACGTCACGCCCGCAAACTCGCACGGACCCAGCGCCGGAGGTGTGCCCTGGAAGCCCGCAGGACCGTAGCAGTCGGCCGGGTCGTCCACACCAATGCTCACCACGGTGAACTCCACGCACGATACGTTCGGCGGAGTCAGGTCGCGCACCGTCAGGCGGAACGAGCACGTTGCCGTGTTGCCACAGTCGTCCTCAACGCGATAAATCACCGTGTGGGTGCCCAGCGGCAAGCAAGGCGTCGTGCCAAACGCGGCCAAAGTATCCAGATCCCAGTAGTTGTTGCCCGGGAAGTCTGCTGCCGAGCCCGGAATGTTGAAGACACCAATCTGCTGGTTCGTCTGTGGGTCGAAGCCAATTACCGTGGCGCTCACGTTCTTGATGCGCGAGCAGTTGTCGGATACAATCACATCCGGCAGGTCAACCGTAGCGCAGCACTGGAACGGGTCCGTGCCCACCGTCAGGTTGGCCGGGCAGGTCAGCGTCGGAGCCGTCATGTCGGCCACCTTGATGATCTGCGTGTGCTCAATGGTCTGGCTCGAGCACCAATCCAGGATGAACCACTTGCGTGCAATCTTGTAAGTGCCGTCGCAAACAGGAATAACTACGTCCGGAGCGGCAGACCAACCGACAGAGCAACCATCAGCTACACCAAATACGCGCGGGAAGCCTTGACGACCCGAGCCCTCGAGCCACTGCGGCGTCGGATAGGCAGCGCCCACACAAGAAATAGCCGGCTGGTCTACGCCATCGTAGTTCGGCGGCAGAGCAACGTCGCCCAGTTTCGGGCGCACTTTTTCAATGATCTGGTTGCATGTAGCCGTGTTGCCACTGGCATCGCGAGCCGTCCAGCGGCGCGTGATGCGGCTAGTCAAACCACTTGCGCAATTGAGCTGCGTAGAGTCATCCACGAAGGTCAGTGTCACGTCAGAGCAGGGCTCCATGCGCGGAGTGCCCGCACCACGCTTAACGATGTAGGTATCAGGACCCACTTGCGTGACATCGGCGTTCAGCAGGCCATTGGGCAGCGGAGCACAAGTCTTGAGGGACGACTTATACGTGAAAGCAATCTGCGGGCGCGGGTTCTCCGACGCGAAGGCCACACCGCCAAACAGACCATTCACCCAACGACCGGGGTTGTTGATAATGCGCAGCGTACCATCGCTTGTCGGGGTAGTAGCCAGCGTAGCCACTACGCGTACCGTCGTGCCCGCGCCGTTGTTAGCGACGATATAGAAGCCGGCAATCTGGCCACCCGGAATGGTAAACTGACCGCCAGGCGCCTGGTTGAACGGAATATCGTAAAGCAGCACCGTCGGGAAACCTGCCGAAATGTTGACGTCAACACTGCCACACAGCGTCCAACCGGCAGCGCTTGACTCATTGCCTACAAACGTACCCACGCGCATGTACGCTCTGAGGTTGTAGGTACCGGCAGGAGCGCCCGCCAAGGAGGCCTGAACATTGACTTTCGTAACATTCAGCGGAGCACCCGAGAGGTTTTCCACGTTGCCCATGTAGCCCGTCCAATAGTTCGTAAAGGCAACATTTTGTTGGAGGACTTTCTCCGAACCCACTACTTCTGGGCAGTTGTCGGCCGGACCGGGGAGACCCGCTACATTGCAAGGCACAATGGCCGACGGACAGCTCAGCACCGGAGGCAACTTGTCTTCGATGGTGATGGTGCCCCAGCATCTTTGGCCTGTTGCCGGATCGGTCACGCGAACTTGGTAGGTCTTGCCTACGTCATCTGGTCCCAGCGGCGTGGGAGCGCCAAAGCCCGGGAAGTTGGGCCCTTGGCTGATGCGGATCCACGGACCATTGCCAAAGGGCGGCGTCTTGTCCACTTCCACCACGTAGTTGTCGTAGCACTTGTATGGGCCGCCCTCGAGCACTTGGTCGGCATTGACAAACGCCGAGCAATTCTGATCGAGCGACACCTGTACATTGTTGTTGCACGTCAGCGCTTGCGTCGGGTTGGGGAATTCGTTCACCGTTACCGTGAAGCAGCACGTGGAGGTATTACCCGCTACATCCGTGCCGAGGAAGCAGTTCGTCGTCGTACCAATCGGGAATTCCGAGCCAGAAGGCAGACCCGCAGTCTGGGTCGGCACCGCCGAAATCTGAGCGCTGTAGTTCACCTGAATATTCGGAGCCGACTGAGCACCCAATTGGAAATAGCTTGCGGCAGGGAAGTCGGTGAAGGAAATCGGGCCGCCTTGCATCGTCCAAGGACCATTCGTCTGCGGACCAACATTGTTGAAATAGTTGAAAATCGGGCAAGCATCAATACCGTGGATAAAGAAAGCTTGCGTTGCTCCTGGAGCCACGGTTACCGGCGCGCTCAAGGGCACCTGGGCCAAAGGACCCGTACCCGCAGCGAAGTATGGCGGAATGGCTGTGATGACTTTGGGGGCGCCGCCGTCCAGCGTCCATGCTGCGGCATTGGTCTCAAAGCCAACAAAAGAACCTGCACTGGTTCTGCGCCACACGCGCACCTGCTTGGGCGGGTTTACCGCGCCAAAGGCTGGGTTGCCGTAGCGGATGCCAAAGCCTGTAATCGTCAGCGGGTTAGAACTGTTGTTTCTCAGGTCAAACAAGTACCCTCCCGGAGCATTGTTGCCTTGTAAGGAGAACACCGTACCACCGCCGTGTGGCAAGAAGCTAGCAGGGAGTTGAACTGCCGGCTGCGGAACGATGAACGGACAGTTATCCGTCAGCCCTACGGAATAGGAGTAGAACGTTGAGCACAGACCTGGGCCGAGATTCAGCGTCACGTTGGGAGGGCAGGTGATGGTCGGTGGCACTCCATCCACTACCGTAATGTTCTGCGTCACTGAGGACACCACCAAGCCATCCGCCGGGTTTACAATACGCCAGACAATTACGTTTGCGCCCAATTGCAGGCCGCTTATCGTCAGTGGCGTCGTGTAAGGAGTCGTCACAAACGGACCGCCGTTGACGCTGTATTGTAAAGTCAGGCCAAGGCTTATTATACAGTTGGACGGAT
>Ga0101944_10002030_pt1 | contig 35729 bp, 29 predicted proteins | sample DewCreD2012metaG_FD_75245 | JGI IMG/M metagenome (GOLD analysis project Ga0101944, IMG submission 75245) | Hot spring sediment bacterial and archeal communities from British Columbia, Canada, to study Microbial Dark Matter (Phase II) - Dewar... ... | reverse complement strand
TTTAAAACAATTCTAATGTGGAAAGTGAAAAAAAGCAATAATATTACAACACTTTTTTTAATTTTTAGAAAAAATGTTCAGGATAGCTGTACGGTTTTTTTGGGGTTTATTTTTGTAATTGTTCTTGATTTTTTATAAATTTGTTGGTAATTACTTTATATTGTCAAAGCAAGACTTATTGTAAGTATTGGATAAAATTTTTTACATTTATAATTGAAAAAGATGAGTGGGGGGGGAATTACGCATTTTGCCCTGAACTAAAAGGTATCCGTTGGTTAAGATAAAGGTATGCTGATTGTTGACAAAAAACCCATTGTGCGAGCAGATTTTATGGAACAGTATTCTTTCAAATACCGTGAGTGTGAAGGATTAATTGCAGAGGTATTATCATGACAATTGATACACAAAGGATAAAAAGCTATTTAACAGAAATAAAGAAAAATGCAACAGAAGTTCACACTTTTTCTTCTTGACACTCTTTTGTTTTATGTGTATATTAACTCAATGTCTTTTAAGGCCGTTTCCATAGTAAAACATGGATTTATTATTTTTTACAATATATTCCGTGTCAAGCACGGAATGAAGGTTGATGTAAAATGTCTTGCTGAGTCCCGATTTCTTCGGGACGAAGGATCTCGCCGTTTAGTAAATGGGATTCTTCGTCCAGAATGACAGCGCAAGCCAATGGATTGTGGATCGGGTTTGCAATTACGGCAGAAGACAACCTCACCCCCGGCCCCTCTCCTTAGTAAGGCGAGGGGGGGGATGGTGAGTGGTGTGGAGGTGGAATAACCCCTTTAGGGGTGTTATTATTGTAGAAAAGCAATTCACCACAAAACAAAACCCCGTAGGGGTGACACTATTGGTGGTAATAGATTCCGTGTCGAGCACGGAATGACAATGAAAAAATATTGTATCAGCCAGGAGGCATTATGAAAAAAATTTCCTACCTTTTACCGCTTATCATTGCCCTGACACTGTTTTCTTTTACAGGGTGTGGATACAACAAACTGCAGATGCAGGAAGAAGAGGTTTTTAAAGCCTACGGCGATTTAGAATCGGCATTGCAGCGAAGGGCTGACCTTATCCCAAACCTGGTGGCCACTGTTAAAGGCTATGCAGCGCATGAAAAGGCCACACTGCAGGCAGTCATTGAAGCGCGGGCAAAAGCCACTTCCGTTCAACTATCGCCCAAAGATTTAAGTAACCCTGAAGCAATAGCAAAATTTCAGGCTGCTCAAAACGAACTTTCCAGCGCACTATCACGCCTTATGGTTGTCATTGAGCGCTACCCCAATTTAAAAGCCGATGCACATTTTACTGACCTCATGCACCAGTTAGAGGGCACCGAAAACCGCATCAACGTGGCACGCCAGCGATATAACGAAGCGGTCAAGGAATTCAACTCTTCAATCAGAATATTCCCGTATAATATTACCAATAACCTGCTGCTTCACTTGGAGCGCAAAGAATATTTCAAGGCTGAAGAGGGTGCAAAAGAAGCGCCTAAGGTTTCATTTGAGTAGGCGATAGTTACCCATGAAAGACCTGGTTGCAACATTAATATCGCAGGCTGATGCGCAGGCAATCATTGCTTCCGTAAAGAAAGCCGAGAAGATGACATCGGCCGAGATTGTTCCTATGGTTGTAAACAGGAGCTATCACTATCCGCTTGCAAGCGTGAATGCCGCAGCACTCCTGTCACTTCCACTTGCTATTGCCCTGACACATTACATGGCACCTCTTTTTTATTTTAGCCACGATAATATGTGGGTATTCATTGCATTGTTTTCATTGCTATATATTATTTTCAAAGGAACTATCGCAAAGAGTGTTTTTTTAACGCGCCTTTTTTTAAACCCGCGCCAGGTTGACGAAGAGGTGCGCGAGGCAGCTATTACTGCGTTTTATACAAACGGCCTGTACAAAACCGCCAACAAAAACGGCGTGCTTATCTATATTTCGCTTTTAGAAAAACGGGTATGGATACTTGCCGATGAAGATGCACATAAAAAGATTGGAAAGGATTTCTGGGATAGCTGCGTAAAAACAATCATTGATGGCATAAAGCAAAACAATTTTGTGCCAGCACTGTGCACCACCATTGAAACGATTGGTGAGCGCCTTGCCAAAGAGTATCCTTATAAGGGTGATGATGTTGATGAACTTAAAAATATAATTCTTGGTGACAGCCAATGAAGTGGATAACTACCATATGCATTGTGTTGGCCTGCACGTGCGTTGCGTTTGCACAGCTTGCTGACATTCCACCACTGAAAGCACGCGTAAACGATTATGCTGACATTCTTTCAGACCAAACGGAAGCGCAGGTAGAGCAAAAGCTTGCACAATTAGAAAAAGAAGACTCAACACAGGTTGTAGTGGTAACCGTGCCTTCCATTGGCAATGAGGATATTGAAAGCTATTCTATACGGCTTGCTGATAACTGGAAGATTGGCCAAAAGGGGCTTGATAACGGCGTTATTATGTTAGTTGCACGTGACAACCGCAAAGTACGCATTGAGGTGGGCAAAGGCTTGGAAGAAACACTCACCGATTTACTTGCTGGCCGCATCATTGATTATATCATTATCCCTGAATTTAAAAATGGCGACTATGATGCTGGCATTGAAAAAGCAGTTGATGCTATTGTTGAAATTGTAAAGGGAAAATTTGATGCTTCAAGCCTTAAACCGCAAAAGTCAGCGCCAGATTATGTTACGTTTTTCTGGATTGCATTTATTGCATTAATGTTTGTAAGCGGTTTTGGCAGGATAGTTTCAGGTATTGCCGGTGCTGTTGTGTTGCCCATTGTAGGCGCTTTCTTTTCGTTTGGGCTTCCTGTACTATTACTATTAGCTGTCATAGGTTTTGTTGCAGGCATTATAATTGCATCTTTGCCACATGGAGGCGGTGGGTTATCTTCAAGTGGTGGTTTTTCTTCAGGTGGGGGTTTTTCATCCGGCGGTGGTTTTAGCGGTGGAGGCGGCAGCTTTGGAGGCGGTGGCTCTTCCGGAAGCTGGTAGTTATTATTAGACGATGGCTTTAATACAGCATAATACAATACTATAATGCTATACCATATAAGGATTTACAATGTACTTAGGGCTTGATGTAGGCGGCACACATACCGATGCTGTTATTATTGACAAGAATGGCGTTATTGCACAAACAAAAGTTGTTACCACACACCACAATCTTTTAGAATGCATTAACCATGCTTTGCAAGCAGTACTTAAAAGCATTGAGCCGTCCCATATAAAGCGGGTAAACTTAAGCACCACACTGACCACCAATGCAATCATTGAAAACAAATGTGAAGAGGTTGGCGTATTTGTTTCAGGTGGCCCGGGTATAAATCCCTTACACCATGCAATAGGCAATTATTTCTTTTTAATTGATGGGCAGATTGACCACCGTGGCACTGAAATCACATTGCTTAATAACAGCCAGCTTGAAAAAGCTATAAAAAAATGCCGCAAGAAGGATATCAGGGTTTTTGCCGTTGTGTCAAAATTTTCAACCCGCAATCCTGTTCATGAACAGTATATTGCACAAAAACTTCCCCATGCTGATTTTATCAGTGTGGGACACACGTTATCCGGCAATCTTAATTTTCCGCGTCGCATTGCAACAGCATACTACAATGCAGCAGTATGGCGCCTGTACAATACATTTTCACATGCCATTGAGGAAAGCCTTAGGGAATTGGGGGCGATAGCTCCTGTTAATATACTCAAGGCTGATGGAGGGACAATCCCGCTACCAGTCTCCCGAACCATTCCTGTGGAATCAATCTTATCCGGGCCTGCTGCAAGCGTTATTGGCACCATGGCGCTGTGCAATATTACTCATGATGCTGTGATGCTTGATATTGGTGGCACATCCTGTGATATTGCAATGTTTGCTGACGGTGCACCCTTAATAGAAAAGGACGGCATACAACTCAATGGACGCAATACGCTGGTGCGTTCACTCAAAACAAAGTCAATTGGCATTGGTGGCGATTCGGCAATACAGGTAGAAGGCATTTCAGTTACTGCGGGGCCAAGGCGCCTGGGCATGTCAATGGCAGAAGGCGGCAGCAATCCAACAATCATTGATGCACTCAATGTGTTAGGGACAATACATTTTAAGGACACATCCCGTTCACAAGAAGGATTACAGGCATTAGAAAAAAAGCATGGGATACAAGCACATGAAATTGCCCAACAAGCAATCACATACGCACTGGATATTATTTACAACGAAGTAATGGCAATGATTGATGAAGTCAATTCACGGCCGGTTTATACTATTCATGAATTCCTTAAAGGAAAGGTGCTGAAGCCAAAAACTATCTATCTTATTGGCGGGCCGGCAAAAACGCTTGCTAACAACATTGCACAGCGCTTTGGCTGGAATGTGATAGTACCCCAACACTGTGAAGTGGCAAATGCCATTGGAGCAGCAGTTGCACGCACCACCGTTGATATTGAAGTCTTTGCTGATACCCAGCGCTGCAGGCTGCTGGTTCCTAACCTTAATGTCAACATACGCATTCCGTATGACTATACATTAGACAATGCAATTGATGATGCAACCAATTATATGATGCAGTATTTAGAATCAATTGGTGTTGATGAAAGAGAGCGCGAAATTGAAATACTGCAGGCTTACTCATTTAACATGGTGGAAGGATTTGAAACAACCGGGAAAAATATCCGCGTACACTGCCAGGTTAAGCCAGGGATTTTACATCAATGCAAGGATATATTGAAACTATGAAAGCAAAGCATACATTAGGTGTTGTATTTTTCCCTGCCTTTGACTGGGCAATACATCCCTTGCACCCTGAACGTGAAGAGCGTCTTTTATACACACTTGATCAGCTTAATGAAGAAGGCGTGTTTGATATTGACGGCATTAATCAGTTTAAGCCTGATATTGCCAGCCATGATGATATTATGCGCACTCATTTCTGCTTCCCCGATGTTTCAAAAGTTACTACTGAGTCGCATTTGATATCTGCCGGTGGAACCATAAAGGCTGCAACATTGGTAATGGATAAGATAGTAAACAAATCATTTGCACTGGTACGCCCACCTGGCCATCATGCCATGAAGGTGGTTCATGGTGCACGTGGTTTTTGCAATATAAATATTGAAGCTGTCATGGTGGAATATATCCGTGAAAACTATCCTGTAAAAAAAATTGCCATTGTGGACACGGATTGCCATCACGGAGACGGCACACAGGATATCTACTGGCATGATAAGGATGTACTGTATATTTCCATGCATCAGGATGGGCGTACGCTGTATCCGGGAACAGGTGCCATACATGAGCTGGGAGGACCCAATGCGTTAGGCACTACAATAAATATTCCCCTACCCCCCAATACATCTGACGAAGGTTTTTTAATGGCAATGGATCGTGTGGTGCTTCCCATTTTAAAAGACTTTAAACCCGATCTTATTATTAATTCAGCAGGGCAGGATAATCACTACTCTGACCCTATCACTAATATGAATTTTTCCGCATTAGGCTACGCCAGGCTTACCCAAATGCTCAATGCTGATATTGCGGTGCTTGAAGGCGGGTATTCCATTCAGGGAGCATTGCCATACGTTAACTTAGGCATAACGCTTGCTATGGCAGGTTTAGATTATTCCTATGTGCATGAACCTGATTATTTGCAAAAAGACCTTACCCAGGAAAAAGAGATAACTAAATATATAAAAAAGCTTTGTGATCAGGTTATGAAACGTTATGAAGAATGCAAAAAGCCATCATTTAAGCTAATGCCTGGCAATTATGATGTGCGCAAAAAAGAAATCTACTATGACACAGATAATATCCGTGAAATGCAGTTAGAATCTATCATGGTATGCCAGGAATGTCGCGGAGTGCTTAAAATTGAAACAACCTCTACGGTTAACCCGTTATGCCTGGGTATTGAAATCCCACTAAATGCCTGCGATAGGTGCCAGAAAGAAGGTTACCGATTGCTTGACACTGCACTATCAGGTGACCGCTATAAACATGTACAGCTCATAGACAGAAGAAATAAAAAATATGTCCTATATTAAACAATGGAGGGACGTATAACATACGCCCCTCCATTATATACAATAGCAGATAATAAATTTTTACGATATAAACAGCATCTCCCAGAAGCGTGGGAATGGCCACAGGTTATCGCTTGTAAATGTTTCTAGCGCATCAGCTTTTGATCTGAGTATATCCATCTGCTGCTTTACTGTATATGCATACAATTTAGCCTTTTCAAGCTCATCATGATTGTTGGATGCCTTTTCAATAAGCTGTGCCAAAACTTCAGCTTCTTTAGCAAGATCGTTATTAAGCCCTGCTACGGTTGCACACAATTGCTTTTGTGCATCTATTGGAGCATTTTGGCCCAATAAATCTGCAACCCGCAGGCATGCAGAAGCTAATGAACTTTGATAGCGCATGCCGGCCGGTATTATTTTAGTCATTACCATATCCAACATGGTTTTAGCTTCAATATCCATTTCTTTTATATAGCGCTCAAGCCGTATGGTATAACGTGCTTCCAATTCAACCGGTGACAGTACGCCATATTTATTGAACAATGTTGTAGCCTTTTCAGTAACCAAATCGGGCAATGATTCTACGGTTACTTTTTTATTGGGAAGCCCTCTTCTAGCGGCTTCCTCTTCCCACTCTTTGGAATAGTTGTCGCCCATAAAAAGGACTGGCTTAATCTTTCTAATCTCATCGCGGATAACATCAATTGCTGCCTGCTTCACATCCCCACCCTTTGTTTCAATCTTATCAGCAAGCACATCAAGGCTTTCTGCAACTATAGTATTTAAGATAGTTACCGGAAAAGCAATGGATTGCGAAGATCCAACAGCCCTGAATTCAAACTTGTTGCCTGTAAAGGCAAAGGGCGATGTACGGTTTCTATCGGTATTATCCTTACTTAAAACCGGCAATGTTGAAAGGCCCAGGTCAATAATTGCCTTATTTGTTGCCTTAGTGATCACACCCTGTTCAATATCATGTAATATTTTTGTTAGCTGCTCACCCAAAAATACTGAGATAATGGCAGGTGGGGCCTCATTTGCACCCAAACGGTGATCATTGCCACTTGAAGCAACCGAAGCACGCAGCAAATCAGCGTGATAATACACTGCGCGTACAGTTGCTGTTAAGAAGACCAGAAACTGAATATTGTCCTGCGGTGATTGCCCGGGATTAAGCAGGTTATTGCCCAGATTATCCGCCAATGACCAGTTGCAGTGCTTACCCGAACCGTTGATGCCTGCAAACGGCTTTTCATGAAGCAGTGCAGCCAAACGATGCTTTTGAGCAACACGCTTCAGTGTTTCCATCACTAAATGATTGTGGTCAACAGCAATGTTTGCTTCTTCAAATATTGGTGCAATTTCGTACTGGCTTGGTGCAACCTCATTGTGACGTGTTTTGGCAGGGATGCCCAATTTATATAATTCTTCTTCCACATCATGCATATACGATAGTATGCGCTCCTTAATACTGCCAAAATAATGGTCCTCTAACTGCTGCCCTTTTGATGGTGCTGCACCCAACAGGCTTCTACCAGTTAATACCAGATCGGGGCGCTTGTAGTAATAATCCATATCAATGAGAAAATATTCCTGTTCTGGACCTACCGTTGAAAAAACCCGTGTTGCTTTATCATTACCTAAAAGGCGCATTACCCTTATAGCGCTTTTATTAATAGCATTAATGGATCGAAGTAACGGGGTTTTCTTATCCAGCGCTTCACCAGTATAAGAAAGAAAAACCGTTGGGATACATAAGGTTGCACCTATACCACTACGCAATATAAACGCTGGGCTTGAAGGATCCCATGCAGTGTATCCACGTGCTTCAAATGTTGATCTGAGTCCTCCACTGGGGAAGCTTGAAGCATCAGGTTCGCCTTTAACTAACTGGCTAGCAGAAAACCGCTCAATGGGAACCCCGTCTTCGGTTACTTCAATAAATGAGTCATGCTTTTCAGCGGTTGCACCTGTCATAGGCTGGAACCAGTGGCAAAAGTGTGTTGCACCTTTTTCAATTGCCCATTCTTTCATAGCATGTGCAACTGCGTCGGCTATTTCAGGATCTAACCTTTCACCTTCTTGAATTATGCGCATTAATTTTTTGCAAACATTTGAAGGGAGTTTTTGGCGCATTACATCAAAATTAAATGTATCCTCACCATAATATTGGGAAACAGGTATTTCCTTTTCCCGTGTTACCACATACTCACGTTCTGATGCAATATTCTTAATAAAACGCTTCATAAAAACCTCTTTATAATATTAGTTTAATAGTAATCATTATTGGCACAATAAAAATAACAATTCACAAAAAGTCAATAAGCACTATCATCCATATCACACATTTTCATATTATTTAACATCTATGTAATAATACAAAGCACATTATAGATCATACAATATATATTATATTCACTCATTATCACTATCCCTTATACATTTATCAAGTAAATATTTCTTCATGCACAATAATTGTCGAATCAAAAGAAAAATATAAGGGAACTTCTAAAAACTACATTACCGGATGATCCCTTGTGGGCACAAAATAAAAGATATGGGAAAAACTCCTTTTTTCCATAGCAAAAATTAGGGAAAAACAGTATTTAGAGGTAACCATGAATATTCATCCATACTTATTCAAGGCAAATAATTCCCTATTCTTTGTATATTTAAAATTTTACTTTTTAAACAGGACATCCTGTACAACCATGTCAAAATCTCCTGGCTGCAATGCACCACGCGGGCATACATTGACACAGGTATAACATGCTGTACACAATTCCGAATCAATAGTAAAGATTTCACCATTGCGGGTGATAGCTCCCTGCGGGCATGCTTCTACACACTTATCGCAGAAGATACATGTCCCACAGCTTATACACCTATCAACTTCGCGGGTTTCGCCACCAAAGTATGCAATATTTATCCGCCGTTTGGGTACCAATCTCTTATCGGGGTAAATAAAATCTTCACCTGACAGATATGAATGTATCTCCATTGCCGACAATCTTCCCATGCCTATGGCATCGGTAATGAGACCTTGTTGAATAATATCACCACAAGCAAATACTTTTTCATCCGAACTTTTAAAGGACTTCTGGGCAGTTACTATCTGCCCCCGTTCATTTAATAATACGGATTCCGGTAAAAATGAAAGATCCGGTTTTTCTCCAATGCTTATGAACACAACATCTGCTTTAATTTTTTGGCCATTGGTAAAGTAAACATAGTGCTGGTCAATATAATCAATATTCATTGGCCATAGAATCTTAGTACCAAGCTTTTCAGCTGTTTCCTTTTCTTTGCCAAAAGCCAGTGGCTTTTGAATATCAACTGCCGTGACACTTTTTGCCCCGTGGCGCCATGACTCACATGCTATGTCCATGCCCACATTGCCGGCACCAATGATGACAACTTCCTTGCCGGTTAAATCCATTGGGGTGCCCTCATTAATGCCAATTAAAAATTCAAGCCCTGATATAATGCGCTCGCCACCCTTAACCTGAAGCTTTCGCGATAGATATGCACCCGTTGCTACTAATACTGCATCAAAATCTTTATATATTTTTGCAAAAATCTTGGCAGTAACCTCGGTGTTGAGCATAAATTCTATTGGTAAACTCTTAATCCTTCGTAAATCCTTGCCCAATACTTCATCAGGTAATCTATCTTTAGGTATTGCCATCCGAACCTTGCCGCCAATATCGCCTGTCTTTTCAAAAATGGTGACCTTATATCCACGCCGTGACAGCTGCCACGCTGCTGACAATCCTGCAGGCCCCGCGCCAATGATAGCTATGCGCTTATCCTTTGGCTTCCCATATACAGTGGGATTAAAATCAGGATAATATTCGCGAGCTAAATATGGAATGTTCATTGGACCATCTATCATATTGCGGCTGCATGCCTGCATGCAAGGTGCAGGACACACAGTGCCGCACACGGACATACGGAATGGTGTGTACTCATCCATCAAAAGTTGTGCTTCTTTAATCTTGCCGTCTTTGATTAAGTTTATAAATACCGGTGTTGGTATGCCGCTTGGACATGCATACGTACACGGTGGAGTTAAATTAAGATGAATGGGCTTTTTTGTTTTTATGTTCATAGCAGGGGCATAAAGGCTTGCAAAAGGCCTGTGTCCCTTCTTTGTAATTTTTATGAAGTCTTTAATACGTATGTGCGATAGCTCAACATATGGAAACGCTGCCTTAAAATCATCCAGCACCTGCTGTAAAAAAGCAGCATCCTGGGTATCCATTTCTGCTAAAATGGCTCCAACACCTAACCTACGCTTATCAACCTTACCACGAATATAAATTACACCACCATGAATACCGGTACCAATATCGTTGCCAACTGGCTCTTTTTCATCAAAACGATTCAGAACAACAACTCGTCCTCCTGCCATATATTCACCACAATAATCTTTTGCAGTGCCGCCAATAACAAGCAGGGGAACCTGTGTTTCGTATTCCTTCATGTGGATGCCGGCACGATACTCCACATCATCGCGTATCATTATTCTTCCACCACGCATTGAGTGGCCTGGAATTTCACCTGCTTTTCCATGCACTACAATTGTGCCGGTGTTCATGGTATTGCCTATCCCATCCTGGGCATTGCCATGAACAATGATAACAGGCCCGTTCATAAATGCACCCAAATCCTGGCCAGGTGTGCCGTTAATTGTTATGGTTACACTAGTATTGAGCCCCCCACCGATATATCGCTGGCCTAAAACATTTTCAAGTGTTATGGTGGTTTCACCTTTTGCAACAAGTTCCCGTATCTGACGGTTTAGCATTTTATAATAGACGCCTTTAGCATTCAAGTTTGCAGTCAACACCATGATACCCTCCTACAATTTATGCACCAGCATGTTTAACACCTAAAATGTTAAGCTCTTCTTCATTTAAACCAACACCACGCAACCTATCCCTGTTACCACGCATTGCTTCAATAGCGTTAATACCCATTGAGCCCATGAGTTCCTCTATTTCTTCAGCCCATGCATGGAGTAAATTCTTCAGTGCCCATGCCGCTTCATCTACATCAATGCGTTCAGCAAGGCCAGGCCTATTTGTTGTTATGCCATAGGCACACTTACCGGTAAAGCATCGCTGGCACATACCACAACCCAATGCAATCAGCACCGGTGTTGCAACATAAACAGCATCAGCACCCAAACATATTGCCTTTAAAACATCTGAAGAGCACTGTATTCCACCTGAAGCAACCAAACTCACCTGATTGCGGATTCCTTCCTGACGCAACCGTTCATCAGCTGCTGCAATTGCCAGTTCAATTGGGATACCGGTATTTTGCCTTATTTGCAGTGGTGTTGCACCGGTACCACCTCTAAATCCGTCAATGGCAATAATGTCAGCTCCTGCCCGTGCAATGCCGCTAGCAATAGCTGCAACATTGTGTACCGCTGCAATCTTAACACTCACCGGCACCTTATATTCGGTTGCTTCCTTTATGGCATAAATTAACTGTCGCAGATCTTCTATTGAATAAATATCATGATGCGGTGCTGGTGACAGAGCATCACTGCCTTCAGGAATCATACGCGTTTCTGATATTTCCCTTGAAACCTTTTCACCGGGCAAGTGCCCGCCAATACCAGGCTTTGCACCCTGTCCTATCTTGATTTCAACTGCAGCTGCTGATTTTAAATAATCTTCAGAAACCCCAAAGCGCCCTGATGCAACCTGTACTATTGTGTTAGCACCATACTTGTCGCGAAGCGACTTATGAAATCCACCTTCACCAGTATTCCAGTATGTTCCAATTTCTTTGGTGGCTTTTGCTTCAGCCTCGTGTACGCGCAAGTTCAATGCACCAAAGCTCATGGCACCAAACATGATAGGAACTTCCAATTTTAATAGGGGATAGGTTTCCTGTCCCCACTTTTCAGGACGCCTGCCTAAATATGTTCGTATTTCCATAGGTTCTCGCAACGGGTCTATGGAAGGGTTGGTAACCTGGCATGCATCAAACATTAAATGGTCAAAGTAACGCCGCTGTGGGCCTGTTGCACCATTCCCAACTAAAAGCACCCCACCTTCCGATGAAGCCTGTTTCCATATATTACCCACATAATCCGGTGTCCAGTAACCATGGCTGGTATACATGGGACTATTTACAATGTGGATGGCATTATACGGGCACATCTTCACACAACGCTGACACGAACCACATGAAGTAAGATTGGCAACAGGTTTATACACCACCGTGCCATTGTCTAACTTTTCAGGTTTAAGAGAAATCTCACCCCATGAACATTCATGTGCACATAAATTGCATCCATTTTTATAATCACATCGTGAATAATCTATTTCAGGATGAAAAGGAGGTGTGGTTTTCCAGTTATTCTTCATTGAAGCCATTATGCCGCCTCCTCTTTTGCTAAATTCACAATAACAGCTTCACCACCTTTTGGCGACCACAGCTCGTCAACTTTTGGAGATAGTAACCGTATACTGCATTCCTCTGATGATGCATAGTAGGTTGAACCCACACGCGCACACACCACTGGCCGCAGTTTGTTTCTATCATTAAGAACTATCGCCCCGCCCGAATGTGTTAACACAATACCAAAAGGCCCGTTAACAATGGCCTGGCCATATAATTGCCTCAGCATCATCTTCTTTTGAGCGTTTTCATATTCAATGTCTTCCCACAGCGATGGTGCCATAACAAAACACGCATCTTCAACTGAAAGGTTATCCTTGCGAGTTAGTTTATCAAAAATATAGCTTATAACCTCAGTATCAGTCTGCAGCATACAAAAATAGCCAAACATCTCAAGCCAGCGTTTGTTGGTGCCATAACTTGTTATCTCGCCATTATGCACTACTGCCTTATCCAAGATGGTAAAAGGATGTGCACCACCCCACCAGCCGGGAGTATTGGTAGGGAAACGGTTATGGGCAATCCACATATAGCCTTTATAATCCTGAATGCGGAAAAAATCAGCAATATCTTCAGGGAATCCAACACCTTTAAAAACCCCCATATCCTTGCCACTGGAAATGACGTAGGCGTCGCCCATTTTATTAATGGCCATGACGATATCAACCATGGCATCATCTTCATTCTTGCCCACAGGTATCTGTTCCTTCAATGGATTGACAAAATACCGCTTAAAGTATGGCCCTGCCGGAATAACCTTTGTGGGATACACCGGAATTTCTTCGGAGTGATGAACCTTGGTTTTTTGCTCTAAAAAACTTTCAATCTTTTTTATTATGTCACTATGCCTGCCTGCCTGATACATAATATGCACAGCATAATTTTCCTTGTGCTCAGGATAAATGCCATAAGCAGCAAAACCACCGCCAAGGCCGTTACCCCTTTCATTTTGAATTCTAATTGCTTCACGAATGTAACTTCCATCAATCTTTGTTCTGTCAGTGTTGATGATTCCTACAATTCCACACATAGCATCCTCTTTTAATGTTTAGTGGTAATTACAATAATTAGCGCATACTCTCTGCAATTCAATACAAAAGGTTAAACGTATGTTACAGTTATGTTAAATTTTAGGAGCACATCGTAATGGAATTTATCGTTATATGTATAAACCCGTGCTCATGAAATACCATATTGACATGCCTTTTTACTAATATAATCCTTTCTGTATTACGTATCACAGGAGATGTTGTAATAACATACTAATAAAAGCTTGTCTAATCAAGAGTGTCAATAGCTATAATAATTTTTATGAATTACATGATAATGTACAGTATAGTGCTTTACATCAAAAAGCATTGTAATAATTTTGGGCGATAGTTACCGGGAGAGTCATCATGTTTTTTATAAAGAAACTTATCACCAGTGCAATGTTGCCACCAGGTTTATTTATCATTGCGTTTATAATCTGCGGTTTGTGTGCAAAACGAAAAAGCATTACAATACTTTCACTACTGTGTGCACTGATGCTCTATGCACTGTCTATAGAACCTGTAAAAGATACATTATTCTTACATCTTGAAAATCAGGCACAAGCGATAGCTCCCGGAATCCATGTCAGGGAAATTAAATTCACCAATGGAAACCCAAAGGAATTAACATATATACACACTATAGATGCTATTGTTATTTTAGGTGGTGGTGTGTATGAAAATGGTAATTTCAAAGAAGATTCAGTAAACAGGCTGCTTGCAGGCTATTTTGTGTACAGTACAACAGGTAAACCAATCATACTATCTGGTGGTTCAGCGGGCAGTAACGTGCAGGAAAGTTATACCATGTACTCAGTTCTGCACCGGCTGAATGTAAAAAGGGATGATATCATCATTGAAAGCCAGAGCAGAGATACTGATGACAATGCTGACAATGTAATCAAAATCTGTGAAAGAAAACATTATAAGCGTATTGCACTGGTAACATCAGCCTATCACATGCCACGTGCCTATAAACTGTTTGGCAAATCAGCATTGTCCGTGACTCCGGTGTTGTGTGATTCCAAATTAGATATGCGGTATACAATTTATAGCTTTTTACCACAATTTTCAAGTTTTGCCAATTCCACGAAAGCTTTGAGGGAGTACATTGCACTGGCTGTTTTATATATAGCTGGAAGCTGATAGTATGAACTATCGCCCATTTTATTCTTTGCCGTACACTTTTTCCACATCACCGGTCAGGCAACCTATCTCCATAAAAAACCTGTTTTGGGGTACCGGCATGCCATATAGCCTGGTTTCAATAAGTTCAGTGATAATGCCGCATTGTTTCACCGTATCTAAATACGCATAGCGTGTAACGGCACCACCCTGCGTAATGATTACTCCTGATTGTATAACCTCAATGCCCGCTTCATGCACCCGTTTCATCCCCTGGTTGTACGACAGCACCAGCGAACCAACATGATGCAAACCACCACCAGATGTGGTAATAAGCTTTGAGTATATGCACTCATCGCCGCCTTTAAGTTGTATAAGCTCAATTTCAATCCCTTTATGAAATGCAAGAACAATATCAACATCAATAGTTATCGGTTTACCACGGTACTGTGCTTCATGCTTAATGGTTTTTGACCTGAACCAGGGGCTAATGCCAAGTATGCGCGTGTAGTTTGTAACGGCTTCATCTATATCAGGAACAACAATTCCTAATTGATTGATTGCTGGAAGTTTAATATTTTTTTGTTTAATGATTGATGTGGGGTGATGCATACAAACCTCCTATAAAAAATATATCATTAATCAACTAATATTACCACATACTTACACACCCTGCATACAATGCAAAACTAATTGATTTATCAAATGCATAGTATTGTTAGTTAAATATGTCAAACAAAAAGGGGTGAGTTTATGTTTTTTCCATTATTTCTGGTGGTAATCCCCAAATTATTTGAAAACTTTCAAATCCATATACCTTTTCAAACTTAAATGTATAACTTCTAAACCGATAACTATATGTATCATCTTCTTCAGATAATCTTGTTACGAATTCATCCAACACATTTTCAATACAATATTCAATTAAAAGCGCTACACTCATCTTCCATATTTTCTTCATATCCAGCAGAAATTCATATTCATTGTATCGTACATACAGGTGAATTCGCTCCCATTGTTCTTTCCTTCTTTTTCTATATTGTATGCCTTTAAATATTTTGGGATTTTGCTTATTACACAGGACAGCATAATGTATAAGCGAAGTAATAAAATCACTCACTGAAATACCAAATGCGTCAGCGTAATAATTTAATAATTCACGATGCCTTTTTGCTATGCATGTTGTTGTTTCAAATTGCATGCGGTATCCTCCCAAAGTATATTGTTTATATATAATTATGACTCTTAATTAAATGATGAAAAATATTGTGTCAATTAAAATATTTTGTTTATTAAATTTAATAATAAACACCAGAATCTTTTTTAATAATTTCTTTACTTTTTACAATGCTATGTTATATAATAACAAAAATAATATACGGAGGTTTTACCATGAACAGGGGAAAGAAATTAATCATTGGTTTAGTAATCCTGATTATTGTACTCTTTATAGCTGGATTGTTATATGTCAATAATCTTGCAAAATCAGGATTACCCCAGTATTCAGGGCAGCTTAAGCTCAAAGGGCTGTCGCAAGGTGTTAATGTTTACCGCGATGAATACGGCATACCGCATATCTATGCAAAAAATGAAAAAGACCTGTACAGGGCAACAGGCTTTGTGATGGCACAGGATAGAATGTGGCAGATGGATTTGCTGCGCCGTGTTACCACTGGCAGGCTGTCAGAAATCTTTGGAAAAGATATGGTGGATACTGATGTACTCATGCGTGCACTACAAATAACTAAAAAATCAAACTATGTCATAGCTCATACAGATAAAGAGGTAGTAGATAAATTACAGGCGTTTGCTGATGGAGTTAATCAGTATTTAGAACTTAATAAAAATAACCTTCCGCTTGAATTCAAAATTTTAGGTTACACACCTGAACAATGGAAGGTAGAGGATTCGGTTAATTTAATTGGCTATATGGCATGGGACCTTACAATGCCATGGACCACTGAAACGGTATTATTTAAAATCTGGAAAAAAGTTGATAAAGCCCACGCAAAGGCTTTAACCCCGGATGTAAAGTATATCAATGATGTCATCTACCCATCATTTGCAAAGAGTGGACAAATACCGGAGCTATCGGACACAATCCTTAACGCAACACAAAAGCTGACTACAATTGGTGCTGGCATTTTTTCTGCAAGCAATAACTGGGCAGTAGCTGGCAAAAAGAGCACAACCGGCAAACCAATATTGGCCAATGACATGCATTTGGGGCTGTTTATCCCTGGTATATGGTATCAAATGCACCAGATTGTTGAAGGCAAACTCAACGTCACCGGCGTTGCAATACCTGGCCAGCCGTGTATAGTGTGTGGGCATAACGATCACATAGCGTGGGGCATGACCAATGTCATGGTAGATGATATGGATTTTTATTTAGAAAAGGTAAACCCCAATAACAAGCTACAATATCAGTTGAATGGGCAATGGAAAAACTTTACTGTAGTAAAAGAAGAAATAAAAATCAAAGGTGGCGAAGCTGTTTCAAAAGAAATTCTATTTACTCACCGTGGCCCTGTGGTTACTGATTTCAAGAAAATGGATGATGTTATATCAATGCGGTGGATGGGCAATGAGCCAAGCAATGAGTTACTTACAGTGTATATGCTTAATAGAGCAAAGAACTGGAATGATTTCACCAATGCCATCCGTCATTTCCGCTCGGTTAGTCAGAATATTGTGTATGCGGATGTGAATGGCAACATTGGGCTCTACTGCGCAGTGGGCATCCCTATCCGCAAAGGAAATCCAATGATGATAAACCCCGGCTGGACCAGCGAATATGACTGGAAAGGCATTGTCCCGTTTGAACAGCAGCCACATATGTATAACCCCAAAGAAGGATATGTTGCCTCGGCAAATAATAAAACCATTATGGAAAAATATCCTTATTACATCAGCTACTGGTTTGAAATGCCGTGGCGCTACAACCGTATTACAAATCTTTTGAGGCAAAAAGAAAAATTATCCGTTGATGATTTCAAAGCAATTCAAACTGACCAGGTCTCAGAGCTGGCTAAAAGCTGGAAACCATTGCTTATACAAACAATAGAGGGCGATAGTTCATTGAAAGATTCGTTGAAGAATATATACTCATTGCTGAAAGAGTGGGATTGCAGCTACAGTGTTGACAGTAGTGCGGCCACACTATTTGATACATTCTACATTAAACTTGCACACAACATCTTCCATGATGAGTTAGGCGATGAGCTTTTTGAAGAGCTTTTAAAAGAAAAGGTACTTGTTAATCTTTTCATTGATACAATACGCATCAATAAGGGCTCACTATGGTGCGATGATGTGACAACACGGGTAAAAGAATCATTTAATGACATTATCGTTAAATCGCTAAAAGATGCAGTAGCTACGTGTACAGATGATTTTGGCAGCAATCCTGACAAGTGGAAATGGGGACAGGCACATAAACTGGTATTAAAACACCCGCTTGGTGAAGTAAAGCTTTTAGATTGGCTGTTTGGATATAACCGTGGTGGATTTCCTGTGGGCGGAAGTTTTCACACTGTATGCCCATACTCCTATAAGCTCAATAATCCATTTGTCATAACCGATGGTGCTTCACAGCGGCATATTTTCCCGCTACACAATCTCAATGAATCATTAACAGTGATACCAACCGGGACAAGCGGCGTTGTTTCAAGCCCCTACTATTGCGATCAAACACCGCTCTATGTTGGCATGAAGTACCATAACGATTATATTGATAGCGAAATGATTCAGCGTAATGCTAAATTTATCATGACTTTGTTGCCTTAAAGGGTTTTTATCAAGCTCCCAATGCTTTGGCAGCTTTTAACACATCGTCATAATTTGGCTCAAGTGTTATATCGGGGACAATCTGGCGGTATGCAATTGTCCCCGCTTTGTCAATAATCCATACAGAACGGGCAATTAACCCTAACTCGCGAATATAAATCCCATAGCTTAAACTAAAAGATTTATCTTTAAAATCAGATAATGTTTTTACATTGTTCACATTAAATGACTCACAAAAGCGTTTCTGGGCAAATGGCAAATCCATACTTATAGTAAGCACAACCGCATCCAATGAAGCCGCTTCCTGATTGAATTTTGTTGTCTGCAATTGACATACTGAAGTATCAATCGAAGGCACAGCGCTAATAATAACAATTTTGCCCTTGTAATCTAAGAGCGACACTGGTGCAAAATTAACATCAAGTACAGTAAAATCCAATGCTTTATCGCCAACATCTGGCATTTCACCTTCTAGAGTTAATGGATTGCCATGAGCTTTTACGGTGTTTTTTTGCATAGAACCCCCATTCAATAATTATTATTTTACTATTTATTCTTTAAATGCAATGTAGACCTGAGCAATCCCTTCAACAGCGGATGTCTTCACATTAATAATTTTAACTGAAAGAAGAGCCTTCTTATTTTTACCGGGAAATGCGGTACCAGTCACAATATAGTCTGCTCCAAAAACAGTGCCGGTATGTATATAATCACTTTCTTCAACTATTCCAGATGCAGCCAGTTCTTGCTCGCCTATTACTTTATCTATCTGTTCGCGTTCTACTAATTTCCATGACTGAGATAGTAACTGTAACTGAAGCAATGAAGCCATTTTTCTTCCAAACTTTGCTGGCCTGCCTTTAGGCCCTCCAGGTGGTATAATAGCTATGGTTATATTTTTGTTTTTCGATAGCTCCTGTAAAACTGGAATCAGCTGCCGCGAAATAGCAACAGATGCATCGTCAAGTGTTGTTGTAGTTGGAATACCTGTTGAAGCACAGGCAACAAAAAGAAACATGACTATAATGAGATACCAATTTTTATTGTTGTATAAGTTCTGTTTCATATCACTGTCTCCTTGGTTTTATGAATTACTAATACGATATGCTTTTTTATACATCATCCTAGTATATATCCATAAAATATACTAACACTTATAATATTATAGCTGTCAAATACATTTCACCACTCACTCCGCAACCTGGTTACCCCTTCCTGGTTAATAGATTGTATATGTTCTATTACTTTTATCCCCAATTGCAAATGTTTCTGGGTAAAAGCATTAAACACTAAGCTTGCACTTTCTTTACTTTTTATTCCACCTTTTTTCAATGGCAAGTCCGATATGAGCATGATGGCTCCTATAGGAACATTCATTGCATACGCAACAGCAAATAATGTTGCTATCTCCATATCTATGGCTAAGATACGGTGTTTTAAAATATAATCAATAAATTCATTGTCAAATTCCCACATGCGGTAATCTGTTGTAAGCATAATTCCAGTCTTTGGTGCGTTTCCTGTTTCTTTTGTAATGATCTTTTCACAGATTCTGTTAATCCAGAAACTTGGCTGTGCAGGCACATCTTTAGGTATATAATGAATGCTTGTACCCTCATCCCGTACACTGGCAGTTGGAATTAAAAAATCCCCAACCTGGAGGTTATCATCAATACCACCACACATTCCTAACATGATTACCGTTTGAATATTATCCAGATATGACAAACAATGAACAACAATACCAGCTGATGGTGAACCAACACCAAAATTTATAATGGATATGTTGCGTTCACGGCTGTGTGCACAGTTCCAGTACCCAGCATTGACTTTTGCACCAGTCATTGCAGCAAAGTCATCAACATAGCGCTGGAAATTGCATAAGATAATATACGAACCAAAATCATCAATAGAAGAGCCGGTGTAACGCTCAAGTGTTGAACGCGCATAGGTGTCAGGACGCAAATTCATGCTGTTTTCTCCCTTAAAAAATAAAATTTATTCTTAATGACATCATAAACCCCGATTTTTCCCGATTATCTTGAAAAGTATCTCCTCATTATATAATTGAGATTCTTCGTCCCCCGATTACATCGGGGTCCTCAGAATGACCTTATTTCTCTGTCATCCTGAGCCCCGATTCCTTCGGGGCGAAGGATCTCGTCGTTATTCTTTGGAAAGAGATTCTTCACCCCGTTTACGTCGGGGTTAAGAATGACAGCAATGGTTAACGTAATCCTAAGTCTCAATAATATGCCGATTGCATCGGGAAGGAACTCCCCGTTATGAAAATTGATGTAACCCCCTCATTAAGCAAGTCAAAAAAACATTATATCTTTTATCATGAGTTGTATTTAAAATGCAATCACAAAATCATCAGTAACTATCGCACAAAAATCCTTGATAGGTACCACGCCGCAACAATTCATCCTCAATTGCCTTGAGCACCGTTCCTTTATGCAGTCCCCACGCAGGAGCTATCAACATATCTTTGGGCTGGTCACCAAGCAAGCGGTGAATAATGATATGACCTGACAGGCGTTCTATAAAGTCACACACATATGATACATACTGTTTAAACGATAGTAACGGCACCTCACCGTTGTGGTACAATGTTTCCAGTGGCGTATTTCTGATAACATGAAGATGATGTATCTTAACACCCTGTACCGGCAGCCCACTTAACTCAATTGCAGTGGACATCATATCATCCCATCTTTCGCCAGGTATGCCCAATATAATATGGACACAAATCGGAATGCCGCGCTTTGATGCCCTTGTGATTGCATCAACTGTTTGGGAGTGCGTGTGTCCACGCTGCAAAAATTTTAAACTTTTATCATGCATGCTCTGCATGCCAATCTCAAGCCACAGTTCAAAATGTTCCTTTTTATAACCTGCTATTAAATCCAGTATATCATCAGGCAAACAATCAGGGCGTGTACCAATCATGAGGCCAATAACATGTGGAAAATGTAAAGCTTCATCATAAAGCTTCTTTAAAACATCCGCTTTGGCATAGGTATTAGTAAAAGCCTGAAAATATGCTATATACTGTGGGGAATATAATCCGCGATTAAATCCGTCAATAGCTGCCTGCATCTGCTGGTGAATTGTTTTAAATCCTGTTGCGGTGGGCGAAGCGGAGCCCTCTGAACAAAAAATACATCCACTACTGCCAACAGTGCCATCACGGTTAGGGCAGCCTAAATGAGCATTAATGGAAAGTTTTAAGATTTTTGCATTGTATTTATGGTATAGATAATCACCAAAGAAGTGGTACGGCTTGCCATACCAGTTACCAATTTTATAATGATTTGATTCTTTCTTTTGGCACACAATATGAATTTTTTAAATATATCTGATTTTGATATTTAGTTGGGTCAAGCTTTACTATTGAAACACGCTTGACACTTTTAACATTGCCTTTTGCTGTTAGCTGTACTATGTATATACCTTCATTTGTAGGTTTTTCAAATCTTTTTTTGCCAACCTTAACTTTTGCTTGTACAAACTGGCTGGAAATTTTTTTTAACAATGCCTCATCACATTGCAAGGCATTGAACAGGGCTTCCTGTGGAGTCATGTTTTTTTCAATCACCACCAGTACTGGCTTGGTAATGCTTGAAGCTAAAGGATTAACCATTGCATTTGGTACTGAGTACCTTGGTGCAATTGATGTTTGTTCAATCACTTCCTTTAAGCCTTTATACTCAGTACGATATGTTTTGCGCAATTCATAAAAAACAGGTGACCTGCTTACTAAGCTTATTGCTTTTCGCATACTATACCGGGCACTTTTCATCTTCCCCTTTTTTTTCAGGGCGATAGCTTTTGTATATAACTCCTTTGAACGTTCAATACGGTATTTCATGTCTTGTATATTTTCTATAATTGCAGCATCCTTAGCTGGATCACATTCTTTAAGCAAAAGTGACAATACATGTACACCTCTGTCAGTATCATTATGCGATATATAATAACAGGCAATACGGGATAATTTAAGTAACAGTAAATTCCTTGATGGATTAACATTATCAACTATCCGTGGGCCCCAGAATCCAGATATATCAATGCCAAAAGTCAATGCAATGGTTTCTAAGATTGCATCATAATGTGTTTGTGCAATGAGCTTTTGATACTCAGGATCACTTAAGATTTTTTCATCCTCTGGGTTTGAAATAAATCCTGATTCAAAAATCACTGAAATGGGATAATGTACAAAATAGGTAAAACGGTCGTCCGCCACCGTTCCATAATTCCAATTATTAACACGCAGGCCATTTGCTGCAAGTTTTTCTTTAACCCTGCTGGCCAGTTGAAACGAAAAACCGCTGGCATCAAATTTATTATACAAAGTTAAAAATCCTTTATGTTCTTCTCGTATGTGGGCAAGGTATGCTTTACCGTTACTGTACGTAATATGTATACCTTTCACATTTTCAAGGCCATAGGCTTTGAATATTGATGCGGTATTATTGAGATGTTCACTTATAACAAGAGTAGCTTTTGCATTTTTTGCCAGTTCCACTGTTTCTCTAAAAGTTATATTGTAATAATTATCTGTTTTACCTTCCAATGCATCGATATAATCTTTTGTGCTGACCACTTCTATATATGGATTTTTTTTTAAAAGCTGATATAGCTTGCGCGAAAGCTGCAATGAGTAATATTCCTCAGGCATCCCTGTACAACTTAGCCTACCTGTCTTCTCACCTTCCCATTTACCATCATCATCAATACCATGTGCCGGGTCAAAAAATATGACTATCTTTTCACCATTCTTTACGCGGCTTTGCAGGTTATCATATAAATCATCTATAAACTGTAGCATCTGCTGCAATTCATCTGAATGTTCCTTATTCTGCTCTTCATTTATAATTGTAGTTATAATCTCTGGCTGCTCTGCAAACGCAACTGAACTTGCATGAATGCAGATAACACAAAATAATATTGCTAATATCCTATTTTTCATCAAAGACTTGTCCTATTTTCAGCTTATTTATAATTTCGAATATATTAGGCATTTTATTAAATTGATTCCCAAACATTTTGCCACTGCAAGTCTTTTTTATGCGGTTTTATAAAAAAAATACTATCTATATGCCATCCATAAACGTTTAAAAGAATAGTAAAATTTCAATTTTTATATTGACACAAACATGTTAATGAGTATATATTTGGAAACACCCAAAATTTGGGCGATAGTTCTTAACTAAATAATTTTAATGTATGTAAAGCCATGCATATTGAATGGAGGTCACTGTGAAAAAAATCATTATCATGATAATTACAATACTTGCAGGAACAACTATGGCAATGGCTAATCTATACGTCGATGGTTTATTTATGCTCAATGATGCAGGAGACGCCAAGACGCAGAGTGGCTTTGGGCTGAAAATAGCAACAAGTATCAGGGAAGACATAAATATATTTTTCCGGCAAACATATTCCTCTACTACAGAAGATCCAAACACCATTAACGAAATTGAATACATGCAAATCCAAGGGCTACTGGGTGGCGAATATGTTTATTGTATTCAGCAATTCCCTGTGGCAATCACTCTCAGCGCTGCTGCTGGAGTGTCGCGCACAGAAGTAGATCCAAAGAATGATACTTTAGGAATCAAGCATTTAGGGGAAACCGGAATCGGCTACGGTTTTTGGTTAGGTGGTCAATGGTTGCTTACACAATGGGTAACACCATTTATTGAAATTGGTTATTCAAAATCAATGTATACAACTGATTTTAAGAATGCCAGTATTGGTGGATTGCAGTTTTTAGCCGGCATTCGTTTTACAGTATGGGGAAAAAATAAATCATTGTCTGATGATTACGAATAATTATGCTTTATTTCTTTTTATATTTCTGAGGCAGAGCAGTTGGCGTTTGCATAACCGTTATTAGCTGGCGGGTGGTTTTCTGTAGATCTTTGCTCATCCCTGATGCAGAAATATTTGAATGCATAAATATTAATTGTTTTGTTTTTATATCAATACCCCGTGCCCAGCAACTTGTGCGGGAAGGATCATACACTACAAACAGCAAATAATCACAGTTTGGATAAACTTTTTTGTATTTTTCCAACACTGTATTTTTAAAAACTTTATAATTGAGGTCATATATTTCATATATTTTTCTTAAATCTTCCTGCCATTCTTTCTTTTTTTTGCCCTCCCATGTCCCCAGTGTCATGGTAAACTTGCTCCAATCCGTGATGATGTCATATGAGTTGGCATCAGTACTGATATACTGAAAATAATTTATAATTTCATCGTAGTGGGCATAGTAACTATCCAACTCATTGCCCTGCACTGCAATAACAGAATACCCCGCATTAAAAAATTCAGCATACATACTATTGAGCTCTTCGGGATTAAGGTTTGTAATCAGCCCAACAGAACTGCCGCGAATTATGGGCTTTGACATAAAAAAGCCATTCTTGCCAAAGAAATCAAACAACACCAGGGTAATTCTATCAATGATTTTAAAAATCTCTGTTTCCATCCTGCCGATGTTGGTAAATGTAAAAATCTGGTTAGACCCACTTTCATATAATGTTAAAACAATTTTTATAGTATTATCAGGCAGTGGTATAAAATAACCAAAGATAAAAAGGTCGCAGTCTATGGTTTTTGTTATTTGCGGTAATTCATGATTTTCATAATGTTTTTGTAATGTTAATTGCTTCTTCTCAAGAAGTTCATTTAATTTAAGTGGCTTTATTACATTACAATCATACACTGCTTCAATAGATGATGCAAATGAATTGGGGAATATGATTTCCATATAATTAAAATTTGGATTTCCGCTTCTGTTTGTTAAATATCCAAATGCAACAGTTGTCTTGGCATATACGGTACTGGAAAGTATCAGCACACAAATACATACTATGATCCAGCATTTTTTCATAGTATTAACAGTATTACTTACTCATGCTAGCAATAAAATGATCAACAACTGTCTCAAGAGTATCTTTATACTGGGCAGGATAATTTTCAACCCAGACCACTTCCATGTTGGTTAAATCAATAGCACGTGCCCATGATACTTTCTGCCAATCCTTAAGCTCCATTAAGATAAGAAATTGAGTGCCATATTTTGTACGCATGTCATTAAGGGCTTCAGCTTTGCTTAATTCATAATTATATATATGCAATTTATAAATATTTTCAACCGCTTTTTCAAATGACACCATGTTGTCATTTTTCAATGGTTGCATATATGCAACTTTTTTATAATCCTTTATATCATATACATCTTCAATGGTATATAAATCTGAAGCATTAAATGCTTTGACAGAATAATTCTTATTCATGAACCGAGCAATAATAACATTTTTGATATTATTAGGATGATTTGCAATAACAACTACTCGCGATCCTGGAGCAATAGAAGTTTTGCGAGCTACCACACCTTTTTTTGTAGCACAGGAAAGCAAACCTATATATACTATCATTGTAATAATAAATATTTTTTTCATATAAAGACCCTCCATCAAAATAAAATCTTCATGCAAACATTGCATTTCATAATAAGGCTGGAATAATAGTGAGTCAAGACAATTTTTACCTATTGGCTCAATTATTAAAGAAAGGTAATTAACATTAATTATCGCCCATAATTATGATTGAAATAACAATTTCTGCAATGCATCCACCTGTAATGGCCTGCTAAAATAAAATCCCTGTGCGTAATCACATCGTAACAGTGACAATGACTGCAATTGTGATTCTGTTTCTACACCTTCAGCAATTGTGCGGATTCCTATTGTATGTGCCATCGTATTTATTGCACGAATCAAAATTGTTGAATGTGGTTCAGTATCCACATTCATGACAAAAGATCTGTCTATTTTCAAATAATCAAATGAAAGAGCCAGAAGAGTACTTAATGAAGAATAACCCGTTCCAAAATCATCTATGGCAAAATGCAATCCGGCATCTTTCAATACCTGCATAACATCTTTGGTATAATCAATGCTGCGCATGTAGGTGCTTTCAGTAACTTCAAGCACAATATACCCAGTATCTATAGTATATGATGAAATAATATCCATTACCATATCTTTAAAGTCAGACTGCTGAAACTGGATTGGCGATACATTCAGTGAAACTGGCTTAACTGGCAATCCTGCCTGTTTCCATGTTACCAGTTGCCTGCAAACCTCTTCTATTATCCACCTTCCGGCATCAATAATAAGCCCGCTATCTTCCAGTACGGGTATGAATGTTGCAGGAGATATAACCTTCCCCTCATTATTCCACCGCAATAATGCCTCCATCCCCGCAACTTTTTTTGTTTTAATATTAATGTATGGTTGATAGTACAGTTCAAATTCATTTTTTGCGATAGCTCTTTTGAGTTTGGCTTCCAGACTGATATAATCAGATACCCTTTTATTTAAATCTTTTGTATAAAATTCACAGGTAAAACGACCCTGCTCACGAGCTTTTGCAAGCGCTATATCTGCATTCTGTAATAGTTCTTCAGCATTATGGCCATCTGTTGGGAATATTGATATACCCATACTTGCAGTTATTAATAATTCGTTGGTATCACTATGAAACGGGAGTGTAAAAATATTTCTTATTTTATTTATAACTGCAATAATATCTTCATTGCGGGCAATATCGATGAGCATAATTCCAAATTCATCGTTTCCAATCCGTGCAACCACATCACCATCACGCAATGTTCCTAAAAGTTTTTTGGATATTTCCAGTAATATATCATCACCCACTTTATGCCCTAATGAGTCATTTACATATTTGAATCTATCCACATCAAGGGTAATGACAGCAACATATCGTTTATTATGCCGTGCACGCATTAAAGCTAAATCTATACGATCCCTGAGAAGCGCCCTGTTTGGCAACTGTGTAAGCGGGTCAAAAAAGGAAAGAAAAAGGACTTTATCCTCTAACGCTTTCTGATCGGTAATATCTATCACTGCTGTAAAAATACACTGTTCCCCATCTATGGGATGCATTACAGCAAAAAATTCAAATGTCCTGACTGCACCATCACTACGATATACATTTGCTTCAAAATTATGAATCACATTTTTTGCATTAAGGAGTTTAAAAAACTTAGTTCGTTGAACACCTTCAACAAAGAACTTTTTATCATTGAATTGTACAGGTTTTTCATCATAGCCTAATAATCGCAATGCTTGTTGATTAATTTCAATGACTGTTCCATCTTTTTTTGCAACAATTATGCCAACTGGTACATTTTGTAAAATAAGTTCCTGAATATCCTTTGTTTTTTTAAGTTTTTCTAAAGTATCAGCAAGCTCTCTGCGTTTCAGCGTTTCATTAATAGCCCGTTCTATTGCCTGGGGTAGTTTAAATAAATGCTGCTTTAGCAAAACATCTACAGCACCATATTTTAATATTTCCACAGTTGTTTCTTCGCCAATGGCACCACTGATAATGATAACAGGCACATATTTAAAATTGGCGTTTATATATTCAATAATTTCTTCAGCTGTTATATCGGGGAGATGATAATCACTTACAACAACATCAGGAATAAATTTCTCGCAGGTTTTATAAAATTCATCCTTGTTTGATACCCATTGAATGCAATACTGTGAATTTGATTTCTCTAAAATAGTTTGTTCTAATTGTGCATCATAGTTAAGGTCTTCAATAAGCAATACATTAATTGTTTTTTGTGTTAAACCTTGCTCCATGAAACCAGTCAACCTTCTTTTTTTGCTATTGTAATATCATAATGCTTTATTCTCTTTTTAACATCGGCAACAGTGATATGGAGCATCTTTGCAGCTTGATTTACATCGTAACCTGATTGTGTCAGTGCCTGTACCAGGATAGAACGTTCAGCACGTGAAAGCAGTTCGTCAATACCATCTGTGTCAGAAATAATATCAGGCACAAGCAAATCCTGCTTTGTGATATCTCTTTCAAACATAAAAAGATAACCAACGGTTTTATTTTCGCTTTTTAACGGCACGCGTTCATAATAAGCCTTCAATTCTTTATTATAAAAAAACTGCCGCTTATACACATGGGATGTATAAATATCATTCTGCGATGAATCCATAAGTATAGATTCTACTTTAGCAATGTCCACATCTGTTGATTCAGGAAATGCATTTTGATACATCTCTTCAAAGTGTCCATTGAAAAATATTGTCTTTCCGTTACTGTTTACCGCATATAGTGCCCTTGGTATATGCTCTAAAACCATATAGATGAGCCATTCAATAACTGTGTCTTTGGGCTGACCTTCTTTTTCTTCTTTCCCTTTTTCTTCTTTCCCTTTTTCTTTTTCATTTTTTGTATAGTGTCCTTCAGCTGCCATAAAAAGGTCAAGACGACTCCAGCGCCCCTGTACCTCACCAAACAGGTCAATGGCAATGAGTTCTTTAACATTTACTACCAACGGCAATAGCTCATCCATGGTCATTTTTTTTGCTAATTTCTGGACAAACTCATCAATTTTTACACTACTGCGTGCTATATCACTAAGTTCAGCAATCACATCTTCTTTTTTTAATATACCTAATAATATTCCCCGCTTTGAGACAACCGGTAAGATGGGAACATTGTGAACATAAAAAAGCCTGACAATATCTTCTGGTTTCTTTATTTCAGGAGAATAGGGATTTTCATCAAATGATACAATATCACTTTTTATTTCTTTATCGCTCATCAATTATAATCCCAATACATCAAACATGGAATAAAGCCCTTTCTTTTTGTCTGCTAAAAATTCTGCAGCTCTTACTGCACCACGCGCAAAATTTTCACGATTTGTTGCACGATGAGTTAGCTCCACCCGTTCACCATTTGCTATAAAATATACTGTATGTTCACCAACAATATCACCACCACGCATTACCATCACGCCAATCTCATTGTCAGTGCGCTGGCCAATAATTCCTTCCCTGCCGTGCATAAGCTTTGCATTGTGTAAATCCTTTCTTGTTTCCATCACAACATCAATAAGCTTTTTTGCGGTGCCTGAAGGGGAATCTTTCTTTAAACGGTGATGTGCTTCAAAGATTTCCACATCATATCCATCCTGCAACACTGATGCTGCAAGTTGTGTAAGCTTGAATAACAGATTAACCCCCACTGACATATTGGGGGAAAATACAATGGGAATTGTTTGTGCTGCTTGTTGTATCTTTTCTTTTTGTGTATCAGAAAAACCGGTAGTGCCTATCACCACAGGAATTTTCTGTTCCACAGCTTTTTGTAACAACACCTCTGTGGCAGCAGGTGCAGAAAAATCTATCACAACGTCAGCATTAAGCTTTGCCTTATTCAATGACTCAATGGTAACATCCAGTTTCTTTGAAATCAAGCCTCCAGCATCCTGGCCCAGCATAGGGCATTGTTCTGCATCCAGTGCCTGTGACAGTGTATGGCCCCTTTCAACTGCAACAGTAAGAATGGCTTTACCCATCCTGCCTGTTATTCCACATATAGCAATCCTCATAGCTTTACTCCATAGGCTATTAAAGCATCTTTCAGTTTTTTGCGGTTGTCATCAGATAACGGAACCAGTGGCAACCGCACCTCTGAAGAACAGAATCCGGCCATTTCCATAGCTGCCTTTATGGGAATTGGATTTGTTTCATAAAACATTGCACGACATAGCGGCAATAATTTATAAAATCTTTTTTTTGCTTCTTCAAAATTGCCAGTATTAAAATTTGTTACTACTGCTTTAACATCAGCAGGCAATAAGTTAGACAATACTGAAATGATGCCTTTCCCACCAATTCCCAGTAAAGGTAACAACAGGTTATCATCTCCAGAAAGCAATGTGATCCTGTCACCACATAATTCTATCAGGTTCATCATTTGCGCAATGTCACCTGATGCTTCTTTCATTGCAACAATATTGGGAACACGTTTAATGAGCTCTGCAACGCTTTCGGGCAAGAAGTTTATTCCAGTCCTTCCGGGTATATTATACAACACAACGGGAATAGAAATTGATTTTGCTATCTGCTCAAAATGTGCAATAAGACCACGCTGTGGTGGTTTATTATAGTATGGATTTACCAGAAGAACTCCATCAACACCGGCATCTTGAGCTGCCTTGGAAAGGTAGATTGCTTCATCGGTTGAATTGGAACCTGTACCAGCAATAATTTTTATCTTTTTATTCACCATCTTTACAACACGGATAATAAACTCTTCGTGTTCCTCGTAACTTACTGTTGGTGATTCACCAGTTGTTCCCATGGGAACAACTCCATCAACGCCACCTTTAATCTGATGCTCAATAATCTTCTCTAATGAATCGTAATCAATTTTCCCATTCTTAAAAGGCGTCACCAGCGCTGTAAAAACACCTTCAAACATGCAATCCTCACTTGTAGTTTTTATAAAAAATTTAGGCGATAGTTACTATCGCCTATACTATACATATATAGTAAATGCAAGAATATTTTGTCAAGCCTGAATATTTTTACATAACAACATTAATTCTTATAGCGGCCAACTATCGCAACGCTTACCACATTCATCATGGGAAAACCACCTAAATTATGAGTAAGCCCTATCTTTGGATCTTTGAGCTGCCGTTTATCAGCCCTGCCGTGCAATTGCAAATAGATTTCATATACCATCCTGAGTCCGGATGCTCCAATAGGATGACCAAAGCATTTAAGGCCTCCGTCAATCTGGCATGGAATTGTGCCGTTGCTGTCAAAAAAACCATCCATGACATCGTTCACAGCCCTGCCACGCTCTGACACATGAAGATCCTCCATGGTCACAAGCTCAGTGATAGAGAAGCAATCGTGCACTTCTAATAAGCTAATCTCCTCCCGCGGATTTTTAATGCCTGCTTCCTGATATGCACGCATGGCTGCTTTTTCAGTATTGACTACATGTGCACCATCCCAGTTTGAGAATGCCATCTCTTCACCATTGGAAACTGAAATTTGCAATGCTTTTACCGTGACAAAATCTTTCTTCTTTAATGCCTTTGCCACATCAATACTACACACTATTGCGCACGCTGCTCCATCACTCACCCCACAGCAATCAAAAAGCCCCAAAGGATATGCAATCATGGGCGATTGCAGAACCTGTTCTTCTGTTACTGGGCGCTGCAGATGTGCTTTGGGATTAAGCGCACCATTTGCATGGCTTTTTACTGATATATGCGCCATAGCACGCTTTACATCCTCCATTTTAAGTCCATACTTTGCGCAGTATCCTCCTGCAAGCATTGCAAAGCATCCCGGTGCAGTTATATTGGGAAACCACAGGCTGTTTAAAATGCCAATTGCCTGGCTGAATTCTGGCAGCCCACCGTACCCAATATCTTTAAGCTTTTCACACCCTAAAGCCAGCACTATATCATAGGCACCCGATGCAACCGCATACACTGCTGCCCTGAATGCTTCAGTACCACTGGCACAAAAGTTTTCAACCCTGGTTACAGCTATATTAGGCAGCCGCAATGCAATTGCAGCAGACAATGCACTTTTACCCACATTGACTTCATCAAAGCAGGTGGCAAGCCATGCTGCCTGTATCTCTTTTGGATCAATGCCAGCATCAGAAATTGCTTCATTATATGCTTCCACCATTAATGCATTAGCATCGGCATCCCAGCGTTCACCAAATTTTGTGCATCCCATTCCAATTATTGCAACTTTATCTTTTATTCCAGTAGCCATACATTCCTCCTTACTCAATTAGCGGTACGGCTTTCCAGAAATATCCTGTAAAGCCCCGTGTAGTATCCTCTCGCCTGATTCTAAATGACATGGCAACCCGTGAACCCACTTTAAGATTCTCAAGCTCGCAATCAGTAAAATCCAGCAATGTCCTGCCTCCACCATCAAATTCAACAAGGCCATAGATAGCAGGCGGATCAACAGAAGCTGCCAGCATATCACCAGTATACATAAGCACAGTACCCAACTTATCAGCAAACGCATAGTCTTCCATTGTGCCACTTTTATTACACGCAGGATTAACACATATTGGATATGGTGGAAACTGTGGAGTACCACATGCCTTGCATCTGTATCCTGTAAATCCATGAATCATTTTACGGTGACGCCACAATGCAGTTAGTGAAGTATTTGGCATCGCTTCAGCACGTATGCTTATATCTGCATCTATTAAATCCCTGAATTTTAAATATTTTGCATAAGGTATATCTTTTTTTCGTGCCATGCCCAGGGTAACACCTTTAGGGCGCTTAATATGTGCAATTGCATCAGTTACCTGAAATGCAACCACTTCACAACCCTGGCCAAATCCAACGACCATTATCTTATCACCCGGCTTTGCAGTATCAAGTGCATGTACCAGCATTACCAGTGGGTGTGCTGCACCGGTATCACCTACACCTTCATGTAGGTTGGTGTGTGCACCTGCAGATTTAATCTTTTTTGCAATTGTGGCATGTTCCCGCGCAAAGGGGCATGGATAGATTACAGCAGCAAATTCTGCTATATCGGTATGGTATTTTTCACAGTAGGTTTTAATTGCTTCAGGGATAATTCTACCAAACCCTTCATCACGTATGAAACGCTCCTCCCATTGGTAATCAAATCGTTTTTCAGCACCGCGGTAATGATCAATAAAATCCTCATGATATGCACATGATCCTAAAAATTCAGCAATAACATGTTCCCTGCCCAGCACCAGAGCAGCTGCACCATCTCCATACAGTAGCTCCAGTGTGGAAGCAGACCGTGTATACCGCCTTTCACCAGCAACTACTAAAACCTTGCGTGCAGAATCAGATTCAACTGCATCTAGCCCTGCAACAATTGCTGATACTCCTGCCTTGAGTGAACCTGCCACATCAATAGTGCGTACACTATCCTGCAAATTCAATGCTTGCGCAATTACTGCTGCATTTTGCCTGTCATCAAAAGGAAACGATGTTGATGCAGCATATACTGCATCTATACTTTTTGTTTCCATGCCATGCAGTGCATCATAACTGGCTGCAACAGCCATGGTTACGGAATCCTCATCCCAGTTTGCCACCGAACGCTCTCCCGCCATAAGCATATACAACAATGGATTGTACCACGCCATCTGTTGTACAACCTGCATGCGTGATAATCGGCGTAAAGGGATATATCCACCGTATGAAACAATACCAATCATTGAAGAACCTCCTTACATAATTCTATATAGTTCTATAGGGACACATCGCGATGTGTCCCTCCATTACCCAACAAATGGGATTTTTTATTTTATCTTTATCCCAATATGGATATAAAATACAGTATAGATAGTATTACTTACTCAACAGTGGTGCCATATATGCAAAGGTATCACCAATGTTATTCAATGGCTTTGCATCACTCAAATCAGTAATCTTGCTCCACTGGGCCATAATATCCTCGGCTGTTATTTCATCTTTGCCTTGGATTATTGTACCGCTTGCACACATAATTGCGGTGCGGCTGTACCATCCCCCACCACAGTTGAATATCATTCCTGTATCCTTGCATTCATCTGAACATAGGTACATCACCAATGGGGTAACAAATTCTGGCTTTAATTTTTCAAATATCTCTTTGGGCAACACATCCTCAGTCATACGTGAGGCTGCTACCGGAGCTATCGTGTTAACCAAAATATTATTTTTTGCTCCTTCTAATTTCAGTGCATTCATTAACCCAACAAGCGCCATCTTTGCCGAGGCATAATTTGTCTGCCCAAAATTTCCATAAAGCCCAGCACCGGATGCAGTAAAGATTATCCTACCCCAGTTCTGTTGGCGCATAATTTTAAACGCGGGTGCAGTAACGCAGAAAGCACCTCGCAGATGCACAGATAACACTATATCCCACTCATCCTCAGTCATTTTAACAAATGATTTATCGCGCAGTATACCTGCATTGTTAACTACAATGTCAACTCTGCCAAAAGCATCCATTGCAGCTTTTATGATATTTTCACCACCTTGAACCGTGGCCACTGAATCATAATTTGCCACAGCCTTGCCACCGCCTTTTTTGATCTCCTCCACAACAGCGTCTGCTGCACTGCTGTTTGCACCTGTACCATCACGTGAACTGCCTAAGTCATTAACCACCACCATTGCACCGCGTTTTGCAAACTCCAGTGCATAGGTGCGCCCTAAACCGGAACCTGCTCCGGTTACAACAGCTACTTTGCCATCAAATCGTATAGCCATAATACCCTCCTACTATAGTAAATATTTTTTATACGGCAACGCTACACCACGCATTGCGCAGCACATCCTTGCCATCATTGTTTAGCGTAATTATTCCATACTTAGTTCTATCTGCAAGTCTTTCTTGTGTATATCCTTTAAACGTTAGCGTTTGCCCAGGCAACACTGGCCGTGCAAACCGCACATATAACTCTTTAACCTTGAGAGGATCCCTGTCAGGCGTCAGGTGATCTACCGCCATCTTATGTGCAAATGCCATTGTGCAAAGCCCTTGCAAAATGATGCCGGGCAATCCCACCTTTTTGGCAAACCCATCATCAACATGGATGGGATTATGGTCACCTGATGGCTCGGCATATATATATGTCTGTCCATTTTTAACCTTCATTGTGTCTTCAAACACAAACGTGGATGGTGCACCTTCACCTTCATCTTTGGCATCAGGCTTGCCACTGCCTGCACTTCTGTCAAAGAATTCCCATTTAGCTTTTACTACAACTTCATCATGCTGATTTTTAGTAACTGTCTCCCAGCCTAAAATACTCCCTTTTTCTTTTACCGTAATATGGGTGATAGTTCCTTCTGAGGTAACTTCATCATTGGGCTTAACTGGTTTAATCCACTCAAAATATTGACTATAATGGACCACAAACATCATATTCATTCCAATCTCAGCATCAAATATAATCTGTGCAGTAGGCCCCGCCCCATAGAACACCGCATACATAGGCGGTGCAATGATACCACCTGGTCTGCGATTATCAAAGTAAGCGTCATTGTCCTCATTATAGGCAAGGGCATAGTAAATACTTTCATGCTGTGAGATTTTTACAGGTTCGGATTTGTATTTTTTTCCAATTACCTTTTCATTAAGCGGCATACATACCTCCTTTTGTTGGTGGCGATAGTTCATAATACCAGCTTTTGATTATGTAATACAATAATACATATTTTTGTCAAGAGATTAATAGATTAATCGCTTGCGTCTAAGGCGTGAATATAGTAATTTTGATTAGTTTCAATTCATTAAATATATGACTCCCCTGCAAAAAGGTCAGGGAAACATTTTTAGCAGTAATCATAGAAATTAATTTACAAGATGTCAAGGATATATTATATAGGCACAAAACGAGAGAG
>Ga0101944_10002028_pt1 | contig 35755 bp, 34 predicted proteins | sample DewCreD2012metaG_FD_75245 | JGI IMG/M metagenome (GOLD analysis project Ga0101944, IMG submission 75245) | Hot spring sediment bacterial and archeal communities from British Columbia, Canada, to study Microbial Dark Matter (Phase II) - Dewar... ... | reverse complement strand
CTCGCCCAACCAGTTGCGATTCCAATCGTCTACGGGTATCAGTTGGGTGGCCTGGCGTTTTACTCGGCGGAAGAGATACGCCACCGCCAGACGAGGGGACATGCGCCAAAGGCGGATAAATTTGGAGAAGCGCTTTGCCATAGTTTTGTGTTCGTTGCTCGGATTATACATGTGTATATGGAATAAAAGGTTTCTGTTTTTCAACGCAACCTCTCTGCAAAAAGTCTTCCAAAAGAGGCACTTACTATGTTAAATATACGGTATTTATGCTGTGAGGGTTTCGTCAGCCACCGCAGAGTTAGGCTTACCTTTGCCAGCCTCAAACGAATATGAACTAACCCGCTTGTTTTTCTATGGCCGAAACCCTGTCTATCGTCATACCTGCCTACAACGAGGAACGCACCATCCACTTGATTTTGGATAAAATTAAAGCGGCAGCCTTGCCCAGTGGTATTCAAAAGGAAATCATCATTACTAACGACTGCTCCAAAGACGACACGGGCGGCGCCATTCGTCGTTACCAAGAAGCCAACCCTGACCTAAACATACTCTACTTAGAGCATGAGGTCAACCAGGGTAAGGGCGCTGCGCTCCACACTGGCATCCAGCATGCTACAGGCGACTACATCATCATTCAGGACGCCGATCTGGAGTACGACCCGGCAGAGTATGTGCTACTGCTCAGGCCGATATTGGACGGCTACGCCGATGTTGTATACGGGTCGCGCTTTATGGGTGGGCGCCCGCATCGCATCCTTTTCTTTTGGCACAGCATCGGCAATAAGTTTTTGACCTTCTTATCCAATATGTTTACTAACCTCAACCTGACGGATATGGAGACTTGCTACAAGCTGTTTCGGGCGAATATCCTGAAAGGGTTGAACCTGCGCGAAAAGCGCTTTGGCTTTGAACCAGAGGTAACAGCCAAGGTAAGCCGTGTGCCCAACGTGCGCATTTACGAGGTCGGTATCTCTTACTACGGGCGCTCCTACGCCGAAGGAAAGAAAATTGGATGGCGCGATGGCTTTCGCGCCATCTACTGCATCCTCAAGTATAATCTCTGGGCGCGCTAGAGACGAGCGGCAAAGCGGCAAAAGTCGGCAGCCACATGAAGGGTGCGGCCAGGGTAGCAGTGCTTGGGCGGCAATAGCTCGGTCAGCCGCTGTGCCACGCTTGGTGCTTTGTCTATGAGCGTCATCAGGGTGCGGAGCACTTTGAAATAGCGCGGCAGATCGTGGTATTGAGGAATATCGCGCGCTTCGAACGCCCGGAGAGCGCCCTGAAAGGTCTCGAACTGGTAAAATCCGTACAATTCTGGATAGCGACAGCCCAAATAGAGGGCTATCATCCGGTAGTCGTCGTGGTAGTGATGATTCTCTACCGTTGTTGGGTGGGCTTGCTTATAGTCGACCAGCAGGGCATCGCATCCAAATAGAAAGCGGCTAATGCGCGCCTCCAGGTCGCGCGTTTCATTAAATAGGTCGTCGAACAGGGCGCTTACCGTCAAAGGGTCCATTTCCCAAAAGAGGAGCATCATGCGCTTAGGTTGCCAATTGCCTTCTTGCCATAGGCGACGCGTTCGGCTATTTTGCAGACAGTGGTCGAACATGGCAGCGCGATTTGGCGCCTGTGGGTTCCAATGCTGCTGGAAATGCTGTATTACTTCCCACTCATAGTCGAAAGGGTGGCTGCGCAGTTGAAGCAACCACTGCTGATAGCGCTCGATAGCTTCTTGTATGCGTGCAAGCACCATGGGATGCCAAAGGTGGCCGATAAAGGCAGGCTTACCCTTTTAGAATGGCCTTGTAGCGTTCGGGCTGGCGCAAGATTTGGGTAGCCTCTTCTATCTCTGGGTCATTCTTCAAGCGTTTGCGCACCTTGCCACCTTGGAAGTGGGTTCGTCCGACGATTTCCGCTTCAATTTCGCGCACGATGCGCCCCCGATGACGCGCCATTTCACCACTGCGTTCGGCCTTTATTTTGCGCTCGATGGCTTGGATCTCCGTCTGCAAAGTAAAGCCTTCAGCAGTGGCTATGTTCATGAGCTCGCGCAGCTTCTTCTCTGACTCGGTTTCGTAGGTAAACTGGCGTCGCTGCGCGAACTGCTGAAAGTCGTCCCATTCTTTGAACGAAAAGGTCTCCACTGAGTCCACACCATTAGGATGCTTACGCATCCACTCGGAGACGTAATCGAAGATGACGTTTTGCTCCAACAGCGCACGCACAAAGCCAGCAGCTGTATCTGCGGGCAATACAACGTCAGGAGTGACCCCGCCACCATCGAGCACCGGACGACCGTTGCGCGTCCGAAATATGGCGCGCTCGGCATCGGGAATATCCACGGGTTCTCCGTTGCGGTAGCGCACGGCTTGGATGCAGCGCCCAGAGGGAATATAGTATTTTGCAGTGGTGAGTTTGATTTTGGCGTTGTAGCCGATGTCGCGCGTGTTTTGCACCAGTCCTTTACCGTAGCTGCGCTGGCCCAAGATGACCGCCCGGTCCAAATCTTGTAATGCTCCAGAGACAATCTCACTGGCTGAGGCGCTGCGCTTATTGATAAGCACCACAACGGGTATTTTATCGTCCACAGGGTTGAGGGTGGTGCTGTAGCTGCGGTCCCATTCAGGCACCTTGCCACGCATGGCGGTGATGAATTCGCCGCGTGGCACAAACACGTTGGCGACGTTTACTGCTTCATTGAGCAAACCGCCGCCGTTGTCGCGCAGGTCAAAAATAACTCCTCGAAGATTTGGGTTTTTGGTCTTCAGCGCACTCAATGCATCTGCTACGTTGCGCCCTGCATTCTGGCTGAACGTGGTAAGGTGGATGTAGCCGATGTCTTCCGCAATAAATCCGCTGTAGGGTACATTTTTTGCCTCGATTTCAGCGCGTTCAATAGTCAAGCGAACCTCTTTGTCTTCATTTGGGCGTCGAACGGTGACGTCTACCTTAGTGCCTTGTACGCCGCGCAGAAAGGCCATTACATCCTCTGCGCTGCGGCCTTTAGCGCTTTGGCCACTGACGGCGATGATGGCATCGCCTACTTTCAGACCGGCCTTGTGCGCAGGACTATCCTCCAAAATTTCCGTAATCACGACCCACTCGCCCATCTTTTTGGCCTCCAAACCTACAGCGTTGTAGCGGCCGTCGTAGAGGTAGCGATAGCCCTCGATGTCAGTCTCGGAGATATAATTGGTGAAGGGATCGAGACTACCCACCATGGCATCGAGACAGACGCGCATAAGCTTGCCCGGTTCCAGCTCGTCCACGTAGGAGTGGTTTATTTCCTTGTAGGCATTGCTGAAAATCTCCAAATTCTTGATAATTTCGAAATACCTGTTGTCTTCGAAACGCTTAAATGCCAGCAGCAACAGGGCTGCTATACCAATCAGCAGGATTGAAGTTCTTTTGCGCATAGTGGTAAAAACGGTTAAGCCATTGGGGATGCGTTAGGTGGGGGAGTGCCTTGCGGCGTTGTCTGGGTCTGCTCAACGCACCGAATGAAAATTTCATTGAAGGTAGGCAGCATTTCTTCGAAGTGGGTAATGTGGATGTTGTGCTGAATGAGGTATCGGAGCAAGGCGTTACTCCGGCTTTCCGCCTCTTTCAGCTGGACCACCACTGCGCCATCGGGTCGGCTCACCACAGAAAAATGCGCATCGAAATCGGCAGGTAGAGGGTCTGCTGTTTCGATGCGAAAGAGATTTTCTTTGAAGGTATTTTTGATGGCTTTCACTTCGCCGTAAAGGACATTTCGTCCCTGGTTGATAAGCACGATGTGGTTGCACATTTCCTCCACTTGCTCCATGCGGTGCGTGCTGAAGATAATGCTGATGCCTTCAGCATTGAGCTGGCGTATTTCGTCCTTGATGAGCATTGTGTTGATAGGGTCTAGCCCGCTAAAAGGTTCGTCCAGGATGAGCAGCTTGGGCCGATGTACAACAGTAGCTATAAACTGAATTTTCTGCTGCATCCCTTTGGAGAGCTCTTCCACCTTCTTATTCCACCAGCTCTGGATGTCGAATTTGTCCAGCCAGTGGTTTAGGGCGCTGCGTGCCTCGGCGGCAGAGAGTCCTTTGAGCTGTGCCAGATAAAGCAGGTGTTCGCCCACCTTCATTTTCTTATACAGGCCGCGCTCTTCGGGCATGTAGCCTATTTGACTAGGCGAGTTTTCGTCTAACGGGTGGCCGTCGAACAGGATGAGACCCTCGTCGGGCCCTGTAATGGTGGTAATCATGCGAATGAGCGAAGTCTTGCCCGCCCCGTTCGGGCCGAGCAGGCCAAACACACTACCGTGTGGTACATCGAAGCTGACATGATCCACGGCGATATGTCGGTCGTATCGCTTGACAACATTTTGAATGGATAAAATCATGAGCAGGATGGCTTTGTCCTCGCTAAATGCGGAAATACGTGGGCCGCAAAGTTACAAGGTGAACGATGGTACAGGAGTGGAATTTGCACCTGCTTGGACAGGGAGAGTGCTGTAAGCTTGTTTTGATTATTTTTTTCCTTAAGAATTGGTCTAAAAAATAGACAAAAACAAAAAAATGCTCAATAAAACTGAAATAAACTTCAAACAAACGCAAGACGCGGCTGTTTATGTCACAACTCGAATATTCGAGCAGTTAACCAATCAATTTATTAGTGTTATGTACAGCTTACCAAACATGTTCCTGTTCTCAACCCTATCCCCTAATGATTACGTCGGTTTTACGTTTTTTACGGGGTACATGTCCATGTTGGCGGCTTCTATTTTCTTCTTTTTCGAGCGTCAGCGCGTCGAAGGGAAGTGGAAGGCGTCCATGCTCATTGCCGGCCTGATTACCTTCATTGCGGCTGTCCACTACTTCTACATGCGCGATGTATGGTTGACAACCGGTCAGTCACCTACCTAGTTCCGCTACATTGACTGGACCCTGACGGTTCCGCTCATGTGTGTGGAGTTCTACCTCATCCTCCGCGCTTTTGGTGCAAAAGTGGGCCTGCTGTGGAAAATGATCGGTTACTCGTTGTGGATGCTCGTCGCGGGTTACTTGGGTGAAACTGTGTATCGCGACAACAGCGTCATCTGGGGTATTATCTCCACGCTGGGTTATGCCGGTATCCTGTACGAAGTGTGGCTGGGCTCGGCGCGCAAGTTGGCCAACAACTCTCAGGATCCCAAGCTGCAGGCCGCTTTTTCGGCTCTGGCGTGGTTTGTGCTGGTGGGTTGGGCTATCTATCCGATTGGCTACATGACCATCGAAACGGACGGCTGGCTGCGCAACGTGCTTTCTGTGCGCAATATGGACTTGGTCTACAACATTGGTGACGCGGTGAACAAGATCGGCTTTGGGCTGGTCATCTACAGCTTGGCTATTGGCTCTTCGCGCGAAGAGGCAAAGGCGGCATCTGCTTAATCAAAATCAAAACACAACCGACGTGATCTAAAGAAGGCCGGATACCCGACGCGGGTATCCGGCTTCTTCTTAATCTTATGCACTTAAAAAAATCTGGCATTATGACCACCTATGCTCCTGAAGTAAATACTGGAATGCCCTTTTTTGAGCAAACATGCCAACTTTTTACCTGTGTTGAGGAGCACGATTTTGATACACTCAGCCAGTTGTGCGACGACGACTTCGGCATCGTGGATATTGCTCCGGATGGCAGCAGCGTCGTCATCCGAGACCGCATTGGCTGGGAAAACTGGTTTAAACACCTCTTCCACCAGCTGGACACCATGCAGGCCAAAACCTATACCCACATTGAGGACTTTCGAAGCCTTGTCAGCGGAGATATGGGCTATTGTGCCGTGGAGTTCTGCCAGCATCTGGAAGTGGGTGGCCAGCACCACAAATTCTACTGTGTGGTAACCATCATCTGGAAAAAGATGCCCGATGGCTCCTGGAAAGAGTCGCGTTGGCACTGTTCGGTGGTTCGTCGGGAGTTGGCTATCTAGAAGGCTCCCTCCAACGCAATCTGCCTTACAATCCTATCTTCGCCAGTAAAAAACCTGCGCTGGCGATGGAAAAACTACAGAACTACATTGGCGGAATGTTCCTGCCGCCGCTTTCTGGGCAATACTTAGACAACGTGGCGCCAGCTACAGGAGAAGTGTACAGCCTGGTGCCCGACTCTGGGCCAGAGGACGTAGAGGCAGCCGTTCGAGCGGCGAAAGAGGCCTTTCCTGCGTGGTCTGCCATGCCCTTGGAGCGTCGGCACGACATTCTGCGCGCCATCAGCGATGGTATCACTGCTCGATTAGGGCGCCTGGCAGCAGCAGAAAGCCGAGACTCAGGTAAGACTATTACAGCAGCCCGGACAGTAGATATTCCACGGGCAGCGCTGAATTTTAAATTTTTTGCTACGGCCCTACTCCACTTTGCCTCGGAGAGCTACCACATGCCAGGAGCGCTTAGTTACACCCTTCGCCAACCTTTGGGAGTGGTAGGCGGCATTTCGCCGTGGAATCTGCCGCTCTATCTGTTCACGTGGAAGATTGCCCCCGCCCTGGCTGCTGGCAACTGTGTGGTGGGCAAGCCGTCCGAGGTTACGCCTTATACGGCCTATTTGTTGGGAGAAATCTGCAACGAGGCAGGTTTGCCGCCCGGAGTGCTCAACATTGTGCACGGCTTAGGGCCAAAGGCGGGAGAGGCTATCGTGCGCCATCCTGACGTAAAGGCGATTTCCTTCACCGGAAGCACGCGCGCCGGCGCAGAAATTGCGCGTATAGCCGCGCCTATGTTTAAAAAACTGTCGCTGGAACTGGGCGGTAAAAACCCTAACCTGATTTTTGCCGACTGCGACTACGAGCGAATGCTGGAGACCACCATCGCCTCTTCCTTCAATAACCAGGGCCAAATATGCCTTTGTGGGTCACGCATATACATAGAGCGCCCGCTGTACGAACGGTTCCGGCGCGACTTTGTAGAGCGGACGAAATCCCTGCGCGTAGGCGACCCCGCTGACCCTAACACGCGCCTGGGCGCTGTCGTATCTAAAGGGCATTTCGAAAAAATCCTCTCCTATATCGAACTGGCCCGGCAAGAGGGAGGGCGCATCCTGTGCGGCGGGCATTCCATTCGGCTGCCGGGAGCTTTGGCCGGAGGTTACTACGTCGCCCCTACGGTAATAGAAGGGCTGCCGTTGGCGTGCCGCACCAGCCAGGAGGAAATCTTTGGCCCCGTGGTTACGATAGCGCCTTTCGACAACGATGAAGAAGCGCTAGCTTTGGCCAACGGCGTCCCCTACGGCCTGAGTGCAACTCTTTGGACAAACCACTTGCCGAGAATACATTACCTAACAGCGCGCCTGCAAGCCGGCATTGTATGGGTCAACTGTTGGTTAGTGCGCGATTTGCGGACGCCTTTTGGTGGTGTAAAGCAGTCGGGCACAGGCAGAGAAGGCGGATGGGAGGCCATGCGCTTCTTCACGGAGACGAAGAGTATAACTATAGCAGAATGAGCTCGTTAGAAAACATTCCCTTGCTCTACGAGGATGACTATTTATTAGCAATTTGCAAACCTGCAGGGCTTTCTTCGGAAAGCGGGAAGGCGTTGCATCCCTCAGCAGAGACATGCGTGCAGGCGTATGTACGCGAGGCTACGGGTCGCCGACGTATCTACGTGCGGGTTGTACATCGGCTCGATCGCGTTAGCAGTGGCGTGCTTCTGTTGGCCAAAAAGAGGGAGGTTCTGCATCGGCTGATGCAGCAATTTGAGGCGCGTACCGTCCAGAAAATATACGTGGCTGAAGTAGTGGGCATGCCGCCGGCTCCAGCGGGTGAGCTAATGCATTACTTAGCCCGCACTGCCGATGGCCGAGCGGCGGTAGTGCGCGGTTTCCCGTTTGAAGGCAGCCAACAGGCGCGTTGCTCTTATCGGGTGTTGGAGCAGCGCGAAGGACGAACCCGCTTAGAATTGGTGCCGCACACTGGGCGTTTTCATCAATTGCGAGCGCAGCTGGCGCACGTGGGCTGCCCCATGGTAGGCGATGTGCGTTACGGTGGCCCGGCGTGGATGCCTAATGCCATTCGTCTGCATGCCCTCCGTCTTCAAGTGCAGCACCCGTTTGAGGAAAAGGTGCTCTTGATAGAGGCGCCCTTGCCCAAAGACTGGTGGCCTTAAACCTCTGCCTTCCATTGGCGAAAATGGGCGTACTTTTGTCCCTTCCAACCAAAACCCTCGCCCGCTGTTTTTCCGTCCGATTATGGCAAAAAAGAAACCAGCACGCCAGACGCCGGCGGGGCACGCGTCGAATGGCGCTCTACCACCAGCTGAAGCGGATGATTTTATCGAAATTGTCGGTGCACGTGTACACAACTTGCAGAATATCAGCGTGCGCATCCCGCGTAATCGCTTAGTGGTTATCACTGGAGTGAGTGGCTCGGGCAAGAGCTCACTGGCCTTCGACACGCTCTACGCCGAAGGGCAGCGCCGTTTCATGGAGACGATGTCTAGCTATGCTCGCCAGTTTATCGGCGAGTTGGAGCGGCCCGATGTGGATCAGATATCAGGCTTGAGCCCGGTGATCAGCATCGAGCAAAAAACTACGGGGCGCAATCCGCGCTCAACAGTGGGTACCGTAACGGAGGTGTACGATTTTCTGCGGCTGCTCTTTGCTCGGGCTGGCGAGGCCTATTCGTACGTCACGGGAGATAAGATGGTGCGCTTCACGGAAGAGCAAATTGTCGGCCATATACTGCGAGAGTATGCCGCTCGGAAGATTGCTCTGCTGGCGCCCGTGGTTCGCGCTCGCAAAGGCCACTATCGGGAGTTGTTTGAGCAGGTGCGCAAACAAGGCTACACCAAAGTGCGCGTAGACGGACGTATCCGCGATATCCAGCCGGGGATGCAATTAGACCGGTACAAAATTCACGATATCGAGGTCGTCGTTGACCGCCTTCAGGTGGACAAAAGCCGCACCGACCGCCTCAGCGAATCCATTAAAACAGCCCTCAAGCTCGGCGATGGTATGCTCATGGTGGTGCCACTGGAAGAGGAAGCCGCAGTGGCTCTCAGCACCTATTCGCGGCGGCTGATGTGCCCTGTTTCGGGCATTTCTTACGAGGAACCTTCGCCCAATACATTTTCGTTCAATTCGCCTTATGGCATGTGCCCGCATTGCAAAGGCTTGGGCGAGGTATACGAACCCGACCTGGCGCGCATTATTCCCGACGATTCGAAGAGCATTAACGAGGTGGGCATTGCTCCCCTGGGCGAAGTGCGCGACAACATGATCTTCAAACAATTGCGCTCCATCGCCAGAAAATACCACTTCACTTTCGCCACCCCTGTACGCGACATTCCAAAGCAGGCTCTGGACCTCATCCTCTACGGCGGCGATGAAACCTTTGAAGTCAGCATCACCTGGGGCGGCGACGAATGGAACTACGATCTAGCCGCCGAAGGCATCGTCAACATGCTCAAACGTTGGTATGCGGAGAGTACGAGTGAAAAAATCCGGCAGTGGGCCGAAGAATTCTTGGCCGTCGTGCCTTGCCCGGAGTGCCATGGCACGCGCTTGAAGAAGGAAAGCTTGTGGTTTAAAATCGGCGAAAAAAACATTGCGGAACTGGCGGAATGGGACCTGAACACCCTCTACGCTTGGTCGCAGCAAGTAGAAGCGCAACTGGACGACCGCCAGCGCACCATTGCGCGCGATGTGCTCAAGGAAATTCGCTTTCGTCTGCACTTTTTGCTTCAGGTTGGGCTGGATTATCTAACCCTAAACCGACCGGCGCGAACCTTATCGGGTGGCGAAAGTCAGCGCATACGCTTAGCTACGCAAATCGGCTCTCAGCTCACAGGGGTCACGTATATTTTAGATGAGCCCAGCATCGGTCTGCACCAGCGCGACAACCATCGCCTTATTGCGGCCCTTAAAGACCTTCGAGACTTGGGGAACTCGGTCATTGTGGTGGAGCACGACCGCGATATTATGCTCCATTCCGACTACCTGATTGACCTCGGCCCAGGAGCCGGTCGCCTAGGTGGGCGTATTGTAGATGAAGGGCCCCCAGAGGTGTACCAACAAAACCACAGCTTAACGTCAGATTACTTGGCAGGGCGCAAGAACATCCCCTTGCCAGCGCGACGGCGCACGGGCACAGGCCAGTGGCTCGTCTTGCATGGCGCACGTGGCCATAATCTCAAGAACGTCACCTTGCGCCTGCCTTTGGGCACCTTTATTTGTATCACCGGCGTAAGCGGCTCCGGCAAGTCATCGCTTATCAACGAGACTCTTTATCCCATCCTGCGGCAGCATTTTTATCGGAGTCTGAGGCGGCCGTTGCCCTACGACCGTCTCGAAGGGCTGGAGTACATAGACAAAGTCATCGAGATTGACCAAAGTCCCATCGGGCGCACGCCGCGCTCCAATCCGGTTACCTACACCAACGTCTTCGGCGATATTCGCAAGCTCTTTGCAGACACCCCCGAGGCCAAAATTCGCGGCTACGCGCCAGGGCGGTTTTCGTTCAACGTTAAAGGCGGCCGTTGCGAAGTGTGTGAAGGCGCGGGCATGCGCGTCATCGAAATGAACTTCCTGCCCGATGTGTCGGTGCCGTGCGAGCGCTGCATGGGGCGACGCTACAACCGCGAAACGCTCGAGGTCATGTACAAAGGCAAGAACATCAGTGAGGTGCTCAACATGACCATTGATGAGGCAGTAGAGTTCTTCCAGCCTATTCCCAATATTTATCGAAAACTAAAAACGCTGCAGGACGTTGGTCTGGGCTATGTAACCCTCGGACAATCAGCCACTACGCTAAGTGGTGGTGAGGCACAACGAGTGAAACTGGCCGAAGAGCTGAGCAAGCGAGACACCGGGCGTACGCTGTACATCCTGGATGAGCCAACCACAGGGCTACATTTTGAGGACATCCAGCACCTGTTAGCCGTGCTGAACAAACTCGTAGACAAGGGCAATACAGTCGTCGTCATTGAACACAACCTCGACGTTATCAAGACGGCAGACTACATTGTGGATATCGGTCCTGAAGGCGGCACACACGGGGGCTGCATCGTCTGCGCCGGCACCCCGGAAGAGGTAGCCCGGAGCAACAAGGGATGGACCAGCCAATTCTTGCTTGAAGAGATCAAGCGCCTGACCCAGCCTGCCCAGGCGATCAGTTGAGCACATCCAGTTCGCTCAGGATTTCCAATAGCAGGCGGATATCGTCGTGAAACTCCTGCACCACCTCGAAACTGACGGTGTTGCGGAACAGCGACGGCTCAAGCAGATTTTTGGGGTGCGATAGCGCAACATAAACATTGTCCTCGATAATGGAGAGGTAAATCTCCTTTTGCTGATTGGCCTGCATGAAGCGCTGGCGAAAACGCAAGATGGCCTGTTGCAATTCCACGGAGATAACGTCAGCCACACGCACCTGAGGGGTTGCGTACGTATCAAAAACGGCCTCAAATTCGGCGAGTAGCTGCTTTTTAACGCGACGCCCGCCCAGGCGGTGAAAGGCGCGCTCGCTGCGGCTTAGATACTTTCGATAAGCATCAGGCAAAATGAGCACACTACCCAGCATATCGGCCCGATAAAAGTCGCCGCACACAAAAACACCGCGGAACACGCGGTCTATGCGAGCGCGCGAAGGCGAAGGCTCGCGTACGTCCAGCTCGCACATCTCGAAGGGCATTTCGCGTACCCAGCCTGTTATTAAGTCTTCGGCGTGATAGATATCAGCACGCGTGAAGATTTTACTAGCCAAAAACTTCTCTTTAGGGATTTTGCCGTTTGGCCGATAGCGCAGCTCCCGATAACTGACGTCGTTGTCGATAAAATCCAGTATCAACCCGACGATACGCGGTTTAAACTCCAGATAATAGACGTGCACTTGGTGGGCTAAAAAAGATATCCAGAGGCCAACCGGGATAAAGAGCATCAACGTGACGAGGAAAATGCCTAAATAAAGTTGGATGGCTCCTATGCCCGCCAGTAGAAAAGCCGAAAGGCCCAGCAGCCGAATAAGCCGCTGGCGTCGGCGCTCGAGGTTGACTAATTCGGGGTAGATGTTCTGGTTATAGAAAACCCGAAAATCGTGATACGGTCGCATACGAGTACGGGAAAGGGCGCCAATAGGCGAGCGGCTTAATAGGCCGCGCCAGTGTCCGCCTCGTACTTTTTCAGATATTCGTCAATAGCGCGCTGCAGAACGTCCTTCAAATACAAATTTTCAAGTCGGGCCAGTGAGCGCAGCTTTTCCACCTTAGTGCGTTCCACCGTTACAGTCAAGCGCTTCAGCGCAGCATTCGCATAAGCCGTGTCGTCGGAGGGCATTTCAGTGGGGCGAATAAGGGCATCCAGTCCGGCGCCGCGGTTCCGAGTGGGCGCGGCCGGTGTTTGCACGGAAGTAACGGGTGTATGTGCCTCGCCTTCGACGGTATCGTCGTCTTCGTTCAGGGCGGCCTCAAAAAGGGCTTCCAGGTCGCGCGTGAAATTTTTGGACGCACCACTGCGGCGTCCACCCGCAAGATCCTCCGCAGGCGGTAGGGGTGCTGTCGAGGTATCGCCGCCTGAAGGCTGAAGAAGTTCGTCAAGGCCTTCTGAAAAACGCTTTTTACTCATAGCTTCAGGCGGTTTGTTCTTGTTTAGAAACGGGCACGGCAGCCGTATTTTCTACGCGAGCCAAAAACTCCTGCGCCAGGTCGAGGTAGTCCTGGGCGCCGGTGGACTTAGGGCTGTATTCGAAAATATCTTTGCGTTGGGCGGGGGCTTCGGCTAAGGCGACGTTGTCGCGAATGTAGGTCTTGAACACCTTGTCGCCGAAGTACTTATGTATAATGTCCACGACGTCGCGATTGAGTACGCGGCGGCTGTCGTACATCGTGGCGATGACGCCAACCATCTCCAGCTGGGTATTGAGCCGCATGCGTACCTTATCAATAACTTGTTTTATTTTGGCCAACCCCTGCACGGCTAAAAACTCTGTCTGTAGCGGAATGAGGACGTAGCGGCTACTGGTGAGAGCGTTCAAGGTGAGCAGCCCCAGCGATGGGGGGCAGTCAATGAGGATATAGTCGTAATCAGCCTCTACTTGTTGGCTAAGCAATTCGCGCAGGATGAACTCGCGGCCAGCTTCGTTGATGAGCTCCATTTCAGCACCCGAGAGGTCCAATGACGAGGTGATGACGTCCATGTTGGGTTTGTAGGAGACGGGGATCAGTTCTCCCTCGCCGCGCAAAGCTTCGTAGATAGTGTAGCGCTGACGCGGAATGCCCAGCGATATCGTCAAGTTGGCTTGCGGGTCTAAGTCTACGAGCAGCACCTTCTTACCCAAAACAACCAGCCCGGCGCCCAGATTGATGGCGCTGGTGGTTTTGCCGACGCCGCCTTTATGGTTTAATAAAGAAACGATAGAGCCCATGATGTAAATTTTATGCACGTGCTTGAAGCAGAGCGCCTTTTCTTAGAACAAAAGTAGAATAAATCGGGCAAAAGACTTGCCATTGTTTGAAAAAGCCAAAAAGTCGCTGCTTTTTTCTCCAATAAGGCCGGCCGATGGCTTTTTAGTAGAGAAAAATATGGTGCCATAGCACTACTCCGGTGGGCGGTGTTTACCCAATTGATGCCGCCACCCAAACGGCTTCTCACTCGGGGAAAAGAGTATGTATCGAAGCCCCACAGAACCGTTGCGCGTTATGGGTGCGTTGTTATTCCACGCCTGGTCGTTTGGTTTGGTAATAATGCACGCCAGCGCCAAAGACCCACCCTTCTTTGCCGTTTTGGGTGCGGACGTTGACCCAGTAGTCTGTTACCTTCTCGCGTCCGAGGTTAACCTCTTCCGGCTGCTCGCTTTTGCGATTAAGAAAAAGCACCGGTTCGTAAAGCTTCAGGCGTGTTACTACGGCACTGTGGCGGTTAGGCTCCTTACGCAGATTGAGGCCGTCAATGGTCACGTACAGCGTGCTGTATGTGGCCGCGGCAGGGGCAGGTGTCGGCTCCTGGGCTAAGGCGGGTCGTCGAGGCGGTGGACTGGATGAGGCAGGTGCCGGGGTGTTAGCAGCCGGGGCGGTGTAATTGTCGGCGGGTGCAGGCGCTGTTGGCTGGGGCACATAGATAGTCTCCCGTTTCATACTGGTGCGTTCGCGCAATTGCAGGTCTTCTTCTTCGGTACGTTCGGCTCGCGGGTGCTCGCGTCGCGACTCGGAGCACTGCGAAATGGCCCATAGGGTTACGGTGAGCAGAAACACGATGATGATGAGCGTCTCGAGCCGGAAACTGTTTTTAGCCATAAAAGAGCAGGTGTTTGGGCAAAAGGAGCAAACAGTGCAGGGTGTCAATGCAGCGAACTGCTCTACCTTTAGGAGGCAAAAATAGCCACAATGCTCCAGGAGAATAAGTCGGGTGCCTTGCTGTACCAGATTGCGCTGACCTTCTTGCCTCAAGTCGGAGCGGTGACAGCCCGCACCCTGGTAAGTTATTGCGGCGGAGCGGAGGAGGTCTTTCGGGCTTCCCGCAAGGAACTGCTAAAAATTCCTGGGATTGGGCCGGTGATTTTGCAAAGCATTGCCGAGGCGGACGCAGCGCTCAAGCAAGCTGAAGAAGAGATACGCTTCTTGGAAACGCAGCAGGTAGAGGCCGTTTTTTACACCGACAGCCGGTATCCGGTGCGCCTCAAACAGCACAGCGATAGCCCTGTGTTGCTCTACTTCAAAGGCTCTGCTCTGGATGTGCTCAACGCCCAGCGCGTCGTGTCGGTAGTGGGCACGCGCCAGCCTACGGAATATGGGCGCGCCGTATGCGAAGAACTGGTGGAAGGGCTGCGCGCCTACGAGGTAACGGTGGTTAGCGGTCTGGCCTTTGGCATAGATGCCATGGCGCATCGCAAAGCAATTGCCATGAACATGCCTAACATAGCGGTATTGGGGCACGGGCTGAGTCGCATTTACCCTGCAGAGCACCGTTCATTGGCGCTGCGCATTGCCGAAAACGGCGGTCTACTCACGGAGTTTGCCCACCATGTCGGCCCAGATCGCGAGCACTTCCCCATGCGTAACCGCATCATTGCAGGTTTATGTGATGCGCTTATCGTCGTTGAGACGGGCGCGAGTGGAGGCTCCATGATTACAGCCAACCTGGCCAGCCAGTACGGGCGCGAAATTTTCGCTGTGCCTGGGCGCTTGCGCGATGCCAAGAGTGTCGGATGCCATCACCTCATCCGCAACAATATAGCCTCGCTCATCGAATCGGCGGAGGACGTAGCCGTGGCGCTCCACTGGCAGCAAAAGGGTCAGACGCGCGCCGTGCAGCCGTCCCTCTTCGTGGACCTCTCGCCTGCTGAGCAAACAGTGGTAGACATCATCCGAGAACGCCCGCAGATAGCGATAGACGAACTCACGCTGGCAGCCCAGCTGGCTCCCGGCCAGTTAGCCGCCTTGTTGTTAGGGCTGGAATTTAAAGGCATCGTGCGGACCCTGCCCGGCAAACGATACGAGCTGGTGCGCTGAGCAGGGAGTGCTTCTTGGCTAAAGCTCGGAAGATGGCTTAGCGTTCAGTGCCAAGTTACTTTTTCCTCGATGGAGCGCCGCTTGCCAGGTAGGGCAGGCGTCTGGTGCCAGCCCAAATAGAAAAAACCCAGACAGCGCTCATTGGGAGATAGGCCGAGAAATTCGTGGGCCTCTAGAGCAGCTTTGGGGGTGCTCCAATAACAGCCTAAGCCCATTTCAGTACAGGTGAGCCACATGTTTTGCACGGCCATAGCCACTGCGGCAATTTCTTCAAATTCAGGCACGCTTTCCTGCGGGTCGCGGTGCATCACGATGGCGATGACAGCCCCGGCGCGAAGCGGGTTTTCAGCCATCTTGCGCATTTTTTCCTCCGAGAAAGACTCTGGCGACGTGTTGCGCCGGTAGTGCTCGGTTAAATATGCAGCCAGTCTTTGGCGGCTTTCCGGTGAGTGAAACACGTGAAATCGCCACGGCTCTGTGAGTTTGTGCGTGGGCGCCCAATTAGCATTCTCTAGCAGCTGCTCAAGGGTGGCGCGCTCTATGGGGCGCTCGGGGAGATAAGCCTTAGGATAGATGGCGCGTCGGCGGTGAATGAGTTCGGATATGCTCATAAGGCAAGCCAGTGCATCAATAGATTTAGAAACCTTCGTCTACTCTTCGCCCTGACGGTTTGACGCGGGTAGCCTCGGTAGAGTTAGTCGCCTCGTCTTGATAGCGGTCACGCCCAAAGTCTTCTTCGTCGCTGGCGGGGCGGAGGTTTAAGTATTTGCTGCAGTCGGTTTCAATTTCGAGGTCGCCATCTGGTCGCTTGAATCGGGCAGCGAAGTGGTAGCCCGATTTAGGGTCCTGTTCTAAGCGTTGAATGAAGGTAGCGAAAATGGGGCGAGCCAAGCGGGCGCCTTGCCCGTCAGCTAAGGAAAGGAATCGAATCCAGCGGTCTTCCCCGCCGACCCACGTACCCACGACGAGGGTGGGCGTCAGGCCCATGAACCAGGCGTCGGAATAGTCGTTGGTGGTGCCGGTTTTGCCGCCCACTTCGCTCTTTAGTTCGCGCATGCCCGGAGCGCCGCTCACGTTGTACTTAAGCATGTCCAGCATGACGTAGTTGACGTTTGGCGGTAGCGCCGGGTTCTCTTCTGGATGGGCGCGATAGAGGACTCGTCCGTTGCGGTCTTCGATTTTCTTGATGACGTAAGGATGAGCGAACATGCCTTCGTTAGCGAAAGTGGCGTAGGCGGCAGTCATTTCCCACACGCTCAGGTCAGCAGCGCCCAGGCAAATGGACGGCTGTTTGGGGATGCGGTATTCGCCATCGGTGCGGCGAGCCGCGGAGTCTATGCCCATATGATGCAGCAGCCCGCGCACAGGTTCGGTGCTGCCCATTTGCTTCATGAGGAAGGCACTCACAGAGTTGACAGACCCCTTAAGGGCTTCCTTGAGGGTTAGCAGGCTGCCCGAGTAACTGCCAGTAGCGTTCTTGGGCGTCCAATCCACAATATTGGTAAAACCCTGGTAGCGCGCCGGAATAGTTACAGCCTGGTCGTATACCTGAAAGCAGGGGCTGATGCCTTGCTGGGCAATCGCAGTGGCATAGACAAAGGGCTTGAAGGTAGAGCCCACCTGGCGCATAGTGCGCACGTGGTCGTACTTAAAGTATTTGAAATTGATGCCACCCACCCACGCCTTCACTTCCCCGGTAATGGGGTCGAGGGCGAGCATGCCCGTCTGTAGGAACATGCGGTGGTAACGCAGGCTGTCATAAGGCGACATGAGGGTATCTTTTTCAAAGCGCGGGCTTTCCCAATGGAATACCTTCATAGGCACCTTTTGCTGGTATTGCCGCATGATGGCTGTTTGAAGTGCAAGCCACTGCCTTTTGATATCCGGCCAGTCGCGGCTATTCAGAATTCGACGGTACAGGGCTGCCTTTTCGGAGGAAATCCAGTTTTTGGCGACATAAGTAGCAAGGGTTCTGCCGTCTTTCTCTTCGGCTATCATGCGCTGAATGTCGGCATCCTGGATGTCGAAATTGTATTTCTGCTGAAGGTTGTCGCTAATTTCTCCCATGAACTTAGGCCAGAGGAGTTGGTAGCGTTCGCTAGTGCGCATGAGCTTGCGCAGTTCCTCTTGGCGTAGCTCAATTTCGGCGGGAGTGGTCTCGCGGCCTTTGTACGTCCAAGGGTCGCGGCCCTTCCACACCTGAAAGAAGCGCTGCTGGGCCTTTGCCATGTGTTGAGCCATGGCGGCTTCGGCGTGGCGTTGATAAATAGGGTTGATGGTGGTGTAAATGCGCAGCCCATCGCGGTAGATGTTGTAAATGCCGCCGTCGGGCTTTCGGGCCTCTGGAGCTTCCAGTATAGCCTGGACGTCCTTCTTGAGCTCAGCGCAGAGGTAGGGTGCGGTGTCGTCGGAGAAGGAAACGCGCTTGAAGCGGCTCATGTCTAGCGGCAGCACTTTAAGGCTATCGTACTGGCGCTCTGTGAGGTAGCCGTTTTGCCACATTTGAAAAAGCACCACCATGCGACGGCGGATGCAGCGGTCAGGATAGGTGTTGGGGTTGTAGCGCGAGGGATTTTGAAGCATGCCCACCAGCGTGGCTGCCTCTTCTATCTTGAGTTTTTTAGGGGTGGTTCCAAAATACACCTCAGCTGCTGCTCGAATGCCATAGGCATTGTTCACGAAATCCACCTGGTTGAGGTACATAGCGATAATTTCCTCTTTGGTGTAGCGCTTTTCCAACTTGATGGCTGTAATCCACTCGCGAATTTTTCGATAGAGGAGCGCCACTATTTTCTCCGCCTTGTTCATGCCGGCGAAGTTGCGGTCGGAATACAGGTTTTTGGCCAGCTGCTGGGTAATGGTAGAGCCACCACCAGCGCTTTGGTCGCGAAGCAAAACAGTGCGCACCAGCACCCGTGCCACCGCGCGAACGTCTACGCCGCTGTGCTCGCGGAAGCGCTCATCTTCTGTAGCGATGAGGGCCTGCACCAAGTAGGGGCTAAGCTCGTCGTAGGTAACGGGCACGCGGTTTTCCACAAAATAACGCCCCAAAACTTCGCCGTTGTCAGCTAACACTTCGCTGGCGATAGCCGAGCGCGGATTTTCCAACTCTTGAAAAGACGGGATGGCCGTCAGGCTGATGATGAGGAACAGCACCATTGCAAGCACTACGGAGCCGAGGAGCACTGCCCGCATGATGCGCACAATCCTCCGGTAGATGGGCATGCGCTGCTGCTGCAGCGCCGCCTTGTAGGCGATTAAGCGTTGCGGTTCTGAGCTGCGGTGCTCAGGCTCAACGGAGAAAAAGGGATAAGAGCTATTCATCGTCGTCTCGACTGGTAGGCTCTACTTCCGGCAGGGCAGCGCTTTCGCCTGGGGTTGGGTCGGCAAAGGGACGTTTGCCAATCAAGGTCTCCAGATCCGTGCGGTGGAGTACCTCTTTTTCCAATAGCGCTTTGGCCACTAAGTCCAGCTCGCGGCGTTTTTCGCGCAGCAGGCTTTTGGCGCGCTCGTACTGCTCATCGATGGTGCGCTTCACTTCCTGGTCAATGAGGTATGCCGTCTGGTCGGAGAACGGCCGCATGAAGGCATCGTTGAGCATAGAATGATACGACACATTGCCGATGCGCTCGTTCATACCGTAGTTGACAATCATCTCGTAAGACAGCCGGGTGACGTAGTCTAGGTCGCTTTGGGCGCCCGTGCTGATCTTATTGAAGACGACGGCCTCGGCAGCGCGTCCGCCCAGGGTCATGCAGATTTCGTCGAGCAGTTTTTCCTTGCGAGTGATGTATTGTTCTTTGGGCAAATACTGCGCATACCCTAAGGCAGCCAGCCCACGCGGCACGATAGTTACTTTCACCAACGGATGAGCATGCTCCAAATACCAGCCGCAGATGGCATGGCCCGCCTCGTGGTAGGCGATGATCTGCTTTTCCTCCGGGCTGATGATCTTGTTCTTCTTTTCCAGACCGCCGATGACCTTATCCAAGGCGTAGTTGAAGTCTTCCATGTCCACGGCGCTCTTGTTGCGGCGCGCGGCAATGAGGGCGGCTTCGTTGCACACATTGGCAATATCGGCACCTACAAAACCTGGAGTCATTTCAGCCAGCGCTTCAGGGGTCACATCGGGTGAGATGCGGATATTCTTAAGATGTACTCGGAAGATTTGCTCACGGCCTTTGATATCGGGGCGCCCGATCCCGATTTGGCGGTCGAAGCGGCCGGGGCGCAGCAGCGCCTGGTCGAGGATGTCGGGGCGGTTGGTCGCAGCCATAAGGATGACGCCCTTATCGGTAGGGAAGCCGTCCATTTCTACGAGCAACTGGTTGAGTGTATTCTCGCGCTCATCGTTGCCGCCCTGGATAGCACCGCGTCCACGCGCACGGCCGATGGCGTCTATCTCGTCAATGAAAATGATGCAAGGAGCCTTCTCGCGCGCCTGACGGAACAGGTCGCGTACCCGCGAGGCACCGACGCCCACGAACATTTCAACAAAGTCCGATCCAGAAATAGAAAAGAATGGAACACCGGCTTCTCCTGCTACAGCCTTGGCTAGCAGCGTTTTACCCGTGCCCGGAGGACCCACCAGCAGAACACCTTTCGGTATTTTCCCACCCAAAGCCGTGTACTTCTTCGGATTTTTCAGAAAGTCCACGATCTCCATGACTTCCTCCTTGGCCTCGTCCAAGCCAGCTACGTCGGCAAACGTAACGTCCACCCGCGAATTGTTGTCGAAAAGCGTCGCTTTCGATTTGCCGATATTGAAAATTTGCGCCCCGGGTCCACCAGCACCGGCACCCACGCGCCGCAGGATAAATATCCACAACACTACGAGCAGCAACAGCGGCAGCAAGTACGGCAATGTGGAGCCTAACCAGTCGGACTCGGTCTTAAAATCATAGGGAACTTTAGGGCGCTTTTCTTTGGCTAATGCCAAATCGAGTTCCCGGGTACGTTCTTTCCAGATCTCAATAGGGCCTACTTCGAACGTCATGAATGTCTGGGCAGGATTAAAGTTCCAGGCCGTTTTGTCGGGGCGGCAATCGCCGTCGCGGTCTTCGATGTGGAGCCGCTCGAAATACTTACACAGGCTGTCGGGCTTGATGAAAACGCGGGCTACCTTTTCATTGACCACCACCACGCGCTCGACGTCGCCGGCAAAAGCCATCTGCTCGTACTCCTGCCACGTAATAGCGGGCGGGGCAACGAACATACGCGATAATTGAAGCCCCAAAAGGGCTAATCCGATGAGGATATAAATCCAAGTAAAGCTAAAACGCGGCCCTTCGTCTGAGGCGGAGTCGTTGCGTTTGGAGCGCAACTCGTCTTGATGATCGTCGTTGCGCATACGCTTATCGTTGCTCATGATAAATATCGTTTGGTGAAACGGGCAACTGTTTTACACGCTGGCGAATTCAGTAATTTCTGCGTCGCCCCACAGTTGCTCTAAATCGTAGAAATGGCGTGTTTCAGGGTAAAAGACGTGAACAATAGTGTTGAAATAATCCATTAAGACCCATCGCGCATTCAGCGAACCTTCGGTGTGAGAGGGCATAGCGTGCAGCGCTTCCTTTACTTTTTTGTAAATGCTGTCCGAAATGGCCTTGATGTGTGTGCTGGAGTCTCCCTCACAAATGATAAAAAAATCCGCCGGAGCGTCGCCGAGGTTACGCAAGTCTAATTGGACGATGTTTTTGCCCTTTTTGTCGCGGATGCCCTCAATGATAAGCTCGTTGAGTTGTTCCGTGTACAAGTCGCGCGAAGGATGCTGGCGGATAGCAGTTGTGCTATTCAAATTGCTGCGGTATTTAGTTCAGGATAATTAAAAAAAGATGTGGACGAAAAACGGGCTAAAATTAGGGCCTCCACCCTTTGTTGTCCAAAGATAGGTCATATGTTTGGTTGTAAAAAAGCAGCTATCCAAAGCGCATGGGAAACACTCTTTTTGTGGGAAAGGTTTTACATACTTTCGAAACATTGCCTTCCACTAACGATTACGCCCTCGATCTATTGGCAAAAAGCACGCCACCGGAGGGCACGGCCGTGTTGGCTGACAACCAGACAGCCGGGCGCGGACAATATGGCAGTCGCTGGTACAGCGCGCCAGGTGAGAACCTATTGGTAAGTATTATTCTGTACCCCACTTGGCTGAAGCTCGCCGAACAGTGGCTCCTCAGCGAGGCCATGGCCGTAGCCACTCGGGATGCTGTCACAGAAATCACTGCCCTGTCGGCGGCTATCAAATGGCCTAACGACATCTACCTGAATACGCGCAAAACAGGGGGGATACTCATCCAGTGCGGGCTGCACAGCGCGCACTGGCAGCACGCTGTAGTAGGTATCGGTTTGAACGTCAACCAGCGCTATTTTCCAGCGGAGGCACCCAACGCTACGTCGTTGGCCTTGGCCTGCGGTCGTTCGTTCGATCGCGCCCAGGTGCTCGAACACCTGTTTGAGGCGGTCGAGCAGCGCTATCTGCAGCTGCGGAAAGGACAAAAAGCGCTCTTGCGCCAGGCTTACCGCCAGCATTTGTTAGGCTTTGGCCAGCGCCGCACCTTCGCCTATCCCGATGGGCGCCTTTTCGAAGCCACTGCTGTGGACGTTTCGCCGGAGGGGCGTCTCCTCTTGGAAACTTCCAACGGCTTGGTTGCTTTTGATAGGAAGGAGGTAGTGTGGCGCTTTGAGGATACGCCCATGGACGTATAGGCGAGAGAAAGGATTATTTGTGAAAATGCAACCCTTGCACACGGCACTGACCTAAGAAAAAAAGGAAAGGGCACAGCAGAAAAGTCAGCGGCATGAACGCTTCGGAATTGGAAGCCTGCCTGCGAGGGGACCGGCGGGCACAGCGTGCGCTGTATGAGCGCTATAAAGGCAAAATGTTTGCCCTTTGCCTGCGCTATGCCAGCTCACACGCAGAAGCCGAGGACCTTTGTCAGGAAGGCTTTGTGCGGGTGTTCCGTGACTTAAGCCAGTACGACGGTAGAGGCCATTTTGAAGGCTGGGTGCGCAAGGTCTTTGTCAACACCGCTTTGCAACATATTGAAAAACAGCGCCGCCGCATCACAACGACGGCGCTGGATGAGGTTGACCTCCCCGACGATACGGACTCCTTTGGTTGGGAAGAAGAAGTGCCCGCTGACCGACTTATTCGCTTGTTGCAGCAACTGCCACCCGGTTTTCGTGCCGTATTCAATCTGTATGTGCTGGAGGGCTATTCCCATCCGGAAATCGCAGAGATCTTAGGCATTTCTGTTAGCACATCAAAATCTCAACTATCGCGAGCAAAGGCACATCTACGCCGACTGCTTGAGCGAAGCCTCACCGAATAGCGCACTATGAAAGAGAACCATATCCGCGATCCGTTAGAGGAGTACTTCCGCCAGAGTTTGGGCGAGCGCGAAAAGGCGCCCCCTGACGACCTGTGGGAGCGCATCGAGGCCGATTTGCCGCCCCCTGCCACAGCCGCTCCGCGGCCTTGGTGGGAGCCTTACCGTTTCCTTCTGGCCGCAGCGGCTGCCGCAGTGCTGGTGGTCCTCGCGCTTACTGACCCCACCCGCTCGTGGCGTTACCCAGAGCCGGCCCTGGCTCCTATGCTCCTCAGCAGCGACACGACAGACCGTACGGCAGGCAACCACACTGCTCCAGTTCAGCCTTTGCTTCAAGACCAGGGGCGCGATATAGCCTTACCGAAAGCGCCGCTGAGCACATCGCTCGAGCCGATGGCCTCCCTCCCGTCGGCTATTTCTATAGAAAAACCGCAAAGCCGGACGCGACCAACGCCCTCGCTCCGCGCCTCGCGAACCAGAAGTTCATCCACCACCCAAGAGCACCCCACCCAACACCCGCCCGCGGCCTATGAAAAAAAACGGGCGCCTAATTCCACAGAACCAACAACGTCTTTGGCCCCACTGGTCAACTCTGACCAGGCAACAGAAGAGGCGCCGGCAGAGCAAATCCCAGATCCGTCCTCTCTGAGTGCGCCGAGCAGCCTGCCGCCTTTACGCTTGAGCATCGAAAGCAGCCGCGCCCTTAGCGTCAACGCAACGCCACTGCTACCGACTACGCGCCCAGCGCACCCGCTTCGGGGCTGGTGCTTAGGCCTGTATGCTGCATGGATGTACGCCCTACCGCCTCAAGTAACGCCATCGGTGCAGGCGCCTCCTCCGGGGAGGCCGTTCCGCCCGATAGTTTTTAGCCAGCCACAAGAGCAGCAGCCTACACTCGTCCTGGGTGTTCGGGCGGGGAAACGTATGGGCGCTACTCGTCAGTGGGGGGTGGAACTCGGTTTGGCTTTCTTAGAAAATAAAAGCACCACGGTACACATTAGCCGTTTTCGCTTTGGCGATGGACGCAAGCTGCCCGGAGGTGGAGGGCATACCTCATCCCGTCGAGAATTCTCTTACAGCCTAAACACCTATGGAGGTTCGGCAGCTATAGATCTGCGTATGGAGCCAACCAATACCTCCGATCCTCTTTTGAATACGGAGCCTGTCGTGGTGCGCGCTGAGGCTACTGAGCACACCCAGTGGCTGCAAGTGCCTCTGTGGGCTACTTACGCGATAGGTAGCGGTCGCTTAGTGGGCGTCGCACGCGCCGGCTTGGTAGCCGATGTTCTCTTGAAAAGCGAGCTTAATATGACATCTTTTGTCTCCCAAAACAACCGCTTGCGATTGGCGCTGGGCGACAGCCCCACGGTCGAGTGGACGCCTGCGCGCTCGCTGTCGGTCGGCTATTGGCTCTCCGCGGGCGCCACCTACCGCTGGAACCGCCATTGGTCGCTGTCGTTAGAGCCTACAGCAGTTGGAGCCTTTGCCCGCAAAGATGCCAAAGGGCAGCCCCTACCCCTTTCTGTCTCTTTAGGAGGGCAGCTGGGCTTGGTGCATACGTGGTAATGCCAAAGAAGAGACGCGCTACTAAGGCGTCGCCGCGTGAGAGGCTTGCAAGGTTTCTCAAACTGCAAGACCTTGCGCCGCCTTTTGCAAACCCAGGCCAAGGGTATGAGCCGCAAAAACAAGCTGCAGAAGTTTGCCGAAGTCCTGTCCTTTCCTAATGTGTACGAGTGCTACAACGTACAAGCCCCTTCATTGGTGGGGGTAGGCATGCAGCCTGTTGACCTAAAAGGCAGATGGCGGCAAACACATTTCCGCAACGACAACCCTGTGGTGTTGGAACTGGCCTGCGGGGGTGGCGAGTACACCGTGGCGCTAGCTCGGCAATTTGCCGACCGAAACTTCATTGGTGTGGACGTCAAAGGCAACCGCCTCTGGCGTGGCGCCAAGACAGCGCTGGAGGAGCATTTGGCCAACGCGGCTTTTTTGCGCACTCGCATCGAAGTCATCGAGCACTTCTTCGCTGCAGGCGAGGTGGATGAAATTTGGATTACTTTTCCCGACCCTTTTCCCCGTCCCAGCAAAGTCAATCGGCGGCTGACGTCGCCGTTTTTTCTGGAAAAATATCGCCGTATCCTGCGCCCTGGGGGGCTGGTACACCTTAAGCACGACGATTCAAACTTTTTTCAATTTGCCCTAAAAACCATCGTCAACGACCCGCAGTGTCGCCTGTTGTATGCCGACACCGACATCTACGCCAAGCCGCTGCCTTGGCCGGAGCTGGGCATTCGCACGCGCTACGAAATCATGCACCTGGCTGAAGGGCGCACCATCAAGTATCTGCGGTTTCAAATACACTAACCCGCCTGCAGTGCTGCAGGTCTTTTGTAGCGTTCTTCCCTTATGTCTCTACCCCTTCGCGTTGGTATCACTGGCGGCATTGGCAGCGGCAAAACCACCGTTTGCCGCTTATTTGGTGCACTGGGCATCCCCCTATACGATGCGGATGCCTGGGCCAAATGGCTCATCGAGCATGACCCTCAGGTGCGGGCAGAAGTGATAGCGCTCTTGGGGCCAGAGGCCTATTTGCCCAACGGAACGTATCACCGCGCCTATGTGGCCCAGCGCGTGTTTGCAGATGCCGATTTGTTGGCGGCGCTCAATGCTATCGTTCACCCAGCGGTAGAGCGCCACAGTCGCTCCTGGCATGAGCAGCAGGCGGCCCTGGGCTGCCCTTATACGCTAAAAGAGGCCGCTCTACTGGCTGAAAGTGGCAGCTACCGATGGTTGGACGCGCTCATCGTCGTCACCGCGCCCGAAGCGTTGCGCATTCACCGTGTTATGCAGCGCGACGGGGTGAGCGAAGACGCTGTGCGCGCCCGCATGCGGTACCAAATGCCTGAAGCGGAGAAAGTGGCCCTGGCCGACTTCGTCATTGTCAACGATGGACAACACGCGCTTATTCCCCAGGTGTGGCGCACACATCGCGCCCTGGTGCTGCGCTACGAACAAGCCAGAGATTCAGAAGAAAAGTAAAGAAGCGGCTTGGAAAAAAGCACGGAGCCGTCATACCTTTGCCCACCTTTTTTGGTGTCAATTATTTCTGCGATTATGAAAAAAGATATCCATCCGAAAAATTACCGCATTGTGGTGTTCAAAGATATTTCGACCGACGAAGCTTTCTTGGGTCGCTCTTGTGTGAACACCAAAGAAACTATCGTTTGGGAAGACGGCCAGGAGTATCCGCTGGTCAAGATGGAAATTTCGGCCTACAGCCACCCGTTTTTCACTGGCAAGATGAAGTTTGTGGACACCGCAGGCCGTATTGACAAGTTCAACAAGAAGTTTGCGAACACCAAGTTCGCCAAGTAACTCATCGGAAGGGCAGGGTATGCCTGGCCGGACTACCGCGGAGGCGTGCACCACCCAAGCACGCCTCCGCGGTTCTTTTTTACTTTTGCGCCAGACGAAATTTTCCGACGAAGCAAATGCAAAACCTCATTCTTTTCGACTCCGATGCGCGTAATCATCTGCTTCCTCTAACAGCTACACGCCCCATGGGTGAGCTGCGTGTGGGCATTTTCACCATAAGAGGCAAATGGGAGCGCCACTTGAATGCTTACGCCTCGTATATCACGCAAGAACACCTGCAGGAGAAATACCCCATTCGCATTGAGAGCGAAAACCTGGTGGTGAATGGAGGTATCTTGCCTAATGAGGCACTATGCCGTCGAATCGCGCAATTAAACTTTAGCGAAGCGTTGCTCTATGATGGCGAACTGGTGGCGGCTCGACTGGATGCTGCGCAGTTTGAAACCCTCATTGAGGACGAAGAGGTGCGCGAGTTGAGTGGTATAGAGGTAGAGGCTGACATTCCCATCGTCAGCATCCGGCGACTGTGGGAGTTGACGCAACAGAATGGCCCGGCTATCGAAGCAGACTTTCGCTGGATAACCCGCAACCGTACTTCGGAGCCGTTGCCGGCGTCGAACCGCCTCATTGGCCCACCTGAGCGTCTGTTTATCGAGGCAGGGGCTCGCGTAGAAGCCTCTATCCTAAACACTACAGAGGGGCCTATCTACATTGGCAAAGACGCCGAGGTTATGGAGGGCTGTCTGCTGCGCGGGCCGTTGGCAATTGGTGAAGGCGCCCTGCTCAAGATGGGTGCCCGCATCTACGGCCCCACGACCATTGGCCCAGGTTGTAAGGCGGGTGGAGAAATAACTCGCTCTATCCTCATGGCAAACGCCAACAAAGTGCACGAAGGTTTCCTTGGAGATTCCGTCCTCGGCGAATGGTGCAACATCGGAGCCGATACGAATAACTCTAACCTGAAAAACAACTACGGCGAAGTGAAACTTTGGGACTACGCCGAAGAGCGCTTCGTGAAGACCGGTACCCAGTTGTGCGGCTTGTTCATGGGCGATCACGCCAAATGCGGCATCAACACCATGTTCAACACCGGTACTGTAGTGGGCGTCTTTGCCAATGTGTTTGGCGCCGGCTATCCGCGCAACTTTATCCCTGACTTTTCTTGGGGCGGCCCTGAAGCCGGCTTTCGCACCTATTCATTTTCAGAGGCCTGCGAGACGGCTCAGCGCGTGCTCCAGCGGCGCAACCAGTCGCTGAGCGAGATAGATAAAGCCATTCTGTATCACGTTTACGATCAAACGGCCAAACTTCGCACCTGGGAAAAATAGGGTTCCCTCCTCTCGACATGGCAACGACCTCTAAATATGACCGACGCGGCGTATCGGCCTCTAAGTCAGAAGTGCATGCAGCCATTCGCCAGCTGGACAAAGGGCTATACCCGGACGCTTTCTGCAAGGTGCTGCCGGATGTGGCGGGCGGCAGCCCCGACCACTGCAATCTGCTGCATGCCGACACGGCAGGCACAAAGGCCGCTCTGGCTTACCTGTACTGGCGGGAAACGGGCGATTTGTCGGCTTGGAGCGGCATAGTGCAAGATGCCATCGTCATGAACTTAGACGATATGGCCTGCGTCGGCTGCACAAGTGACATCTTGCTGTCGAACACCATCGGACGCAACCGCCACTGGGTTCCTGGCGAGGTACTCGGAGCCCTTGTACAAGGGGCTGCCGACTTTGCTCAAGCCATGCGCCCCTGGGGCATACATTTGCACCTGGCCGGCGGCGAGACGGCCGACGTAGGCGACTTAGTGCGCACGGTGGACGTGGGCTTCACAGCTTTTGCCCGAATGCCGCGCAGCGAAGTGATAGTCAATCGCATTCAACCCGGCGACGTAGTGGTAGGCTTAGCTTCTTTCGGACAGGCGGCTTATGAAACCGGATACAACAGCGGCATCGGCAGCAATGGGCTGACGGCAGCACGCCACGACGTGCTCTGCCGCGAGTACGCCGAACGGTATCCGGAAAGCTATGACCCCACTATACCTGCCGAACTGGTGTACAGCGGCGACCATCGCCTAACGGATACCGTCGAAATCGAAGGGCAAAGCCTGACCGTAGGCCAGCTGCTGCTTTCTCCCACGCGTACCTATGCCCCCGTGCTGCATACCTTCTTAGAGCGCTATCGCGCGCACGTGCGCGGACTTGTTCATTGCACCGGGGGCGGCCAAACGAAGGTGCTGAAGTTTCTGAAAAACGCCCGCGTCATCAAGGACAACCTGTTTGAAGTGCCGCCGATCTTTCGGCTCATTCAGGCCAGCGGCCAAACGGACTGGACCGAAATGTATCAGGTTTTCAACATGGGACACCGCATGGAGGTCTATACCTCAGCCCCCGCTGCCGAGGCGCTGATAGGGATAGCCGCTGACTTTGGCATAGCTGCCCAGGTCGTCGGACGAGTAGAGCCTGCCGCGGAAGCCCAGGTGGTTATTCACAGCGCACTGGGCGTTTTCACTTACACCGAATGAGCTCATCAAAAAGGCAAGCTGTCGGTCTAAAAGGGCTACTTTGGCGTTGCCGTTAACTCACTGAAGCGATAGCCTTCGTTTTTTAAAATACACAGACAGATGATAGCAAAGAAGTTGCTGTACGTTGTGGTTGCTACTGCCTTACTGACGGCTTGCGGTAAGTCGTATGAATCTGAAATTCAGGTATTAGAGAAGCAACTGTCAGAGAAAACGGACCCTCAGTTGGTAGGCCAGCTGGTGGCGTTATACGAGGAGGCTGCTCAGGCGCATCCCAATCGCCACAACGACAATGTGCGCTACCTGACGCGCGCAGCGGAGCTCAAATACGAGTATGTGCGCGACAATGTAGGCGCCGTGCGGCTGGCCGTAGCTGCCATGAAACAGGGCGAACAAGGCCAAGACGTGGCCGATGCCGCTGGTCTGTTGGCCCGCATCTGGCGTTTATACAAAAACCGGGCAACGCCTGACTTGTCGAAAAACCCAGACGACATTGACCAAATGCGCTTCACGCTGGAGCGCAGCACCCGCTGGTTAGACTCCTGCCTGGCGCGTTTAGATCGCCAACTGCTTGCTGGCTCCGAACCCGACCGCAAGACGGCGGAAAAGTTCCTGCAGGTAGCCGAAGGATACGCCATCTTAGTGGAAGACCCCGACCCCAATAAAGCGGCACGCCTGTACGTGCAGGCTGGTGGTTTAGCCCGCTCTGTCGGAGAGCCTAACACGGCCCTACGTCTCTATTATTATGTAGCAGAAAACATGCCCCAACAGGCCAGTGCACCTTTTGCGCTGTTCATGATGGGCATTATTTACGAAGACGACCTAAAGGACTTGGACAATGCCAAAAAGACGTACGAGTCCTTCCTGAAGCGCTACCCTAACGACCCGGAATACACGGACGATGTGCAGGCGGCGCTGAAGAACTTGGGTACGCCCTTAGAGGAGCTCATCAAGCGCTTCGAACAAAACAAACCGCAATAGTCCCTTCTGGCGCTATGGAGCGTCCTGTCAATGCTTTTGCGGGAGCGTGGGCGGTCTTTGTTCGCAGCATCGGGGCGAATAGTCGCCTGCGCATGGCGCCTACTCCCTCCGGCTTTCTGCACGTGGGCAACGCCGCCAACTTCGCGCTTAACTGGCTGGCGGCGCGTTGGCATCCGGGCGCGCGCTTACTGCTGCGCATTGATGACCTCGACGCCGAGCGGAAGCGCCCGGAATATCTCCAGAACATCTTTGATACGCTGACCTGGCTTGACCTGGATTGGGACGAAGGGCCGCGTTCGGTGCAGGACTTGGAAAGCGAGTGGTCGCAGCGCTTTCGCCTGCCGTTGTACGAGGGGTTGCTCGAGCAGCTCCGCGCACGAGACGCCTTGTTTGCTTGTGCAAAATCGCGCCGCGAGCTGGCTCCCTTTCACGGAGATTATCCGGAAGCTTTTCGGCAGCAGCCCTGCTCACTGGACGATGACGGCGTGGCCTGGCGCCTCCGCACCCCGCGCTCCTGCGCCCTCGAAGCCATGCCACCAGACTTTGTGGTGCGCCGCCGCGACGGCATCCCGGCTTACCAACTGGTGTCGGTAGCCGATGATGTACATTTTCGCATCACGCACGTGGTGCGAGGGGAAGACCTGGCCTCATCCACGCGCGCCCAGCAGTATTTGGCGCAATGCGCAGGGCTTGAGGCCTTTGCGCGTGTTCGCTTTCTACATCACCCGTTGCTGCTCGACGGACAAGGGCAAAAGCTCTCCAAGTCTGCCGGCGCGCAGGCGCTGCTTCAGGGCCAGCAGGGCTACTTGCCCGCCGCCCAAGTCTTTCGCCTGGTGGCCGAATGGTTGGGGCTGGACGAAGTGCCGGAAACGGCTGCGGAGCTTTTGGCCATAGCGCGGCGGCATTTTGCGTGAAAAGAGCCCGCAGGCAAATGCTCCTATTGGCCTGCATCAACGCTTAGCAAATATTTCCCAGGATAAAAGGGTGCTTTTTGGCCAGGGTCAGGCCACCTTTGCCCTGAAACCTCGTCTTTGGAAGAGGTAGAACAACAGCAAGAAATATGACGCTTCCGAATACAAAACGGCCTTGGTTTTCGCTATGGCTTTTGGCTGTAGGCGTGGGCGCGTGGTTGGTCGCTGCCTTGGGCTCGTGCCGGTCGGTGCCCTGTCCTCCGTTTCAGGGGGAATGGGAAACAGAAGAGGGGCACCGGTGGTCGTTTCAATCCGATGGGCAGTTGCTCTGGATTGTCCGCTTTGGCAGTATGATGGACACTATGCGGCTCACTTACCAGTATGATTGCTCGCATTCGCCCGCGGTGTTGGACCTGACGGGTTTTGATGGCGGCCCGTGGCAGGGCAAAACCCTCTACGGCATCGTGGAATGGAGCAGCGATACGGTCTTTCGTTTTTGCGCCGCAGCAGGTGTAGAGTCTTCCGTGCGCCCAGAACACTTTGACCAGACCGAAACAGTGCGCTTCTTCCGAGCAAAATGATGCGATAGCCTGTCCCGCTTAACGGCTTAAAAAAACACCTCTTAGAAGCGTGTTAAGCAATGTCCTGGTAAGGCTGCTGTATTCAGTGTCAGCGGCTACCTCGTAACATTGCAGCGCTATTTAGACACAAACCTTCGCTCTCTTGTATGTTGCCATTACTTACTTTGCCCGACTTTACCTCTGGCGGTGTTTGGATTAGCCTGCTGACGCTGACTTTTCTGGAGATCGTGCTTGGCGTAGACAACATCATTTTCCTGTCCATCGTGTCAGCTAAGCTGCGCCCAGAAGACCAATCTAAGGCCCGCAGCATTGGTCTCATGTTGGCCATGGGCTTTCGGATTGCCCTGTTGTTTGTCTTGGTGTGGATTATCGGCATGACTAAGCCCCTCTTCCACATTGATTTGCCTGGGCTTCACGGGGATGTTACCGGCCAAAGTCTCATCTTGTTCTTAGGTGGCTCGTTCTTGCTTTATAAAGCCACTACGGAAATTCACCATAAATTAGAAAGCCCACGCTCGGGCGACGACCCCAAAATCGGCGCAGGGGCACGGGCGCTGAGCGCAGCTATCATCCAGATTACATTGATTAACATTGTCTTCTCGTTTGACTCTATTCTCACGGCTGTTGGGCTGACTAAAGACCTTTTTATTATGGTTTTGGCTGTGGTGGTTTCTGTGTTAGTGATGATGGCCTTTGCCGGCCCGGTGAGCCGCTTTGTCAACCAGCACCCGACCGTGCAGATGCTTGGGCTAGCCTTCTTGTTGCTCATTGGCTTTTCCCTCATTGGAGAGGCTGCCCATCAGGGGCACTTCATCGAGGGCGCTATCCCCAAGGGCTACCTGTACTTTGCCATTTTCTTTTCTTTGTTTGTGGAAATGCTCAATCTGCGCCTGCGCAAAGTGCGCGAACCCCTTCAGCTGCATGGCTATGCTGAGACGGCGCGCAAACAAGGACTACTCAACGGCGATGCGCCTGCCGAGCCGTCCTAAGCCGTCATTTCCGGACGCCTTTCACCACCAACCGGCTGTTTCTTTATGCTTAAACTCAACCTGACACGCAACCTGGTAGTGCTGGACGTAGAGGCTACCGGGCTTAATATCATCCGCGACCGCATCGTACAGATTGCCATGATTAAATTGTTCAAAGATGATCGCCAGCCGGTAGAATTTAGCACACTCATCAACCCAGGCATACCCATATCGGCTGAGGCTATGGCCGTGCACGGTATCACACCTAAAGATTTGGCTAACAAGCCCACGTTTAAGCAAATAGCGCAGCAAATCTGGGACTTCATCGGCGATGCCGACCTGGCTGGCTACAACTCTAACCGCTTCGATGTACCCATGCTCATGGAAGAGTTTTCGCGCGTGGGTATGGATTTCGACATTAGCAAGCGGCGCTTGGTGGACGCTCAACGTATCTTTTACAAGATGGAACCACGCACTCTAAAAGCCGCTTATCGCCTCTATTGCGGCAAAGAACTCACCGACGCGCACGATGCCCTGGCCGATGTGCGTGCCACCTTGGAGGTGCTGCAAGGGCAGATTGCTCGCTATGAAGGCCAGGACTTAGTAGACGAAGACGGGAATTACATCCCCGCTCCTATAAAAAACGACATCCAGGCGCTGCACGACTTCACCAACGATCAGACCTTCCTGGATGTTACTCAGCGCATTCGCCTGCTGCCTGACGGCACGCCAGTGTTTAATTTTGGCAAATACATCGGCCAACCAGTCAAAGAGGTCTTTGCTCGGGATAGAAACTACTACCATTGGATTTTGGAAAAAGAGTTCTCCTCGCAATTGAAGCAAATCGTTCGGCAACTGATGCGCGAGGTGGAAGAGAGCCTATAGGCGCTTAGAGGCAGTGAAAGGCGCGCCTCAAGGCGCATTAAAAAAGCAATCAGGAGATGATGCAACGTGTTCTTTGGATGGTGCTCGGTGTTTTGCTCGGGCTGACGGCTTGCTTCGAGCCGCGCGAGAGTTGCCTGGACATTGAGGCCGTCAACTTTGATGCTGCTGCCGATAAGGCTTGCTGTTGTTGTTGCAATTATCCGCGCCTACGCTTGCGTTACTTGCCACAGTTTGACTCGCTTGTGTGGAAACCCGACACGGCCTACGAGTATGCACCGGGTCGGTGGTTTCGCATTCGACAGGCAGTGTTCTATTTGTCGGATTTTCACTTGTTGAAAGATGGAGAAGCATATTTCGTGCCCGACACCATTGGCTTAGCGGTGCGGACAGCCAACGGCGACACGGTGCGCCAAATATTTAGGAACGACTTCGTCCTCCTGCGCCGCACGGTGGTAGATTACTCGGTGGGTGAGTTTAGGCCTAGCGGCGCCTTCCAGAGTATGCGCTTGCGCGTAGGTTTACCTGATGCTGTCCAGCGCGTGTTGCCCGAGCAAGCGCCCGAAAACCATCCTTTGCGCCTTCAACCTGAAAACCTCTGGTTGAACAACGACCACGGTTTTGCTGCCTTAAAATTGATTATTACTCGAGATACTCTGCCCACTACTCCACCCGACACTTTGGTGTTTGGGCGCCCCGACTTTCCCTCCAAAGTGCTCCAGAGTGCCGGCCCTTTTTTCCACGAAAGCGGCTTCGATTTTCGGCTTCAGCTCCGCGTAGACTTCCGCGAGTTGTTCCGCGGCTTGGATTTGACAAATAGCGACATTCCTACGTGGAAATCAAGAATTTGGGCCAACCTCGACAGTGCTATCCTTGTTTCATCAGAGTAAATTTGCACTTTTCAGAGGATGCCTTCCATAGTAGAAACGCTGCGTGGTGCTCCCCTATATCTCTCTATCAATAAAAACACCAATGGTTTATGATGCGATGGACGCTTGCTCTTGCCCTGCTTGTGGGGCTGGCCGGGCTGGCCTGTGAAGGCACAAAAGACAACAGTGGCCCTAAGACAGAGGTAAAAATCACTTTTCGCGTGCGGTACGGCAATGCCCCTTTGGTGCGCTATGAGAAGTACGATTACGACACCTACTGGGTGGACTTTTTCCGCGTCCATGCCTATATGAGTAATATTGCCCTCCTCAACAAGAGCGAATTGGTGCGCCTAAGTTCCATTGAATGGGTGGACTTCACTCCCGACGATGCCAAGTCAGATACCGCCGTGGACGTAACGCTGACTCTCCGCGCGCCAGAGGGCTATTACACAGGTCTTCGACTGGGCTATGGTGTGCCCCCTGCTCTTAATGCTAAGCAGCCCAAGGACTTCGCCCCAGGCCATCCTCTCAGCCGGGAAAACGAGTACTGGATAGGGTGGAAAGGCTACATCTTTAACAAAATCGAAGGGCGTGTAGACCTCAATAAAGACAACATTCCCGACGGCGGTCTTATTTATCACTGTGGTTCTGATGCTGTCTTTCGCGAGTACACCTTTGATGTGCCTATTCGCGTCGAAGCGGGAGCACCACCCGTAGTAGTAGAATTCGACTTGAAAAAACTCTTCATCCTAAACGGCCAGTGGCTCGACTTGAAGGACCCCTATAATCATATTACGTCCAACGATTTTAACGATGTGGTCATAGCTACCAAATTGATGGACAACTTCCGCCAAGCCACATCGGTCAGCCAATAGTTTAAACACCCTCTGTGCTATGAAACAGTTCCCTTGGCGCAGCTGCCTTATTATGGCAGTGTTGGGAAGCGTCCTTCTATGGCAGGGCTGCAAAAAAGACCCGCCCGAACCACCTCAAACGGGTGACTTGTTGCATATCTCTTATGAGCCAAAACCTTACAAGGTCGTCAAGCCGCCGCACTTTCCTGAAGTGCCGGTGCCGCCCGATAACCCACTCACCGTAGAAGGTGTGCAGTTGGGGCGACGCTTGTTTTTCGACCCAATCCTGTCTCGCGACAGTACGCAGTCGTGCGCTTCGTGCCATCTGCCGCACTTAAGCTTTACCGACGGCTTGCCGGTGTCAGTAGGCATAGATGGCATCGCCGGAAGGCGCAGCTCTATGAGTCTCCTCAACATTGCGTATGCTACAAATGGCCTATTTTGGGACGGCCGCGTGCGCACGCTGGAGGAGCAAGCGCTGCTACCCGTGGAAGACCCTATCGAACTACACAACACATGGCCTAATCTGATCAGTAAAATCAAGAAACACCCGGTCTACCCGGCGCTGTTTCGAAAAGCCTTTGGTATTCGAGATCGGGAAGAAATAACGAAAGAACTGGCTGCCAAAGCCATTGCCCAATTCGAGCGCATACTCATTAGCAGCGGCACCTCCAAATTCGATCGGTTTTTACAAGGCGACTTGGATGTACTGGACGACGAAGAACTCGACGGCAAACTGATGTACTTCGAAGAAGGCGCTGGTGTAGGGCTGCCCGACGCTCAATGTTTCCACTGCCACGGTGGCTTCACGCTGACAGGTAATCAATATTTTAATAATGGGTTGGACGAGGTAGCCTCGCTCGATGACTTTGTAGACAAAGGCCGAGGCGCAGCTAACGGCCGCCGCAGCGACAATGGCAAGTTTCGCGCTCCTACGCTGCGCAACATTGCCCTTACCGCGCCATACATGCACGATGGGCGTTTCCAAACGCTGGAGGAGGTGCTCGACCACTACAGCAGCCATGGCAAAAGCTCT
>Ga0101944_10002026_pt1 | contig 35790 bp, 24 predicted proteins | sample DewCreD2012metaG_FD_75245 | JGI IMG/M metagenome (GOLD analysis project Ga0101944, IMG submission 75245) | Hot spring sediment bacterial and archeal communities from British Columbia, Canada, to study Microbial Dark Matter (Phase II) - Dewar... ... | reverse complement strand
CTTGCGACACCCTATCTTAGCGTGCATGGTCCTCGACAGGCCAAGCCTATACGCTCGGCAAAGTCTCGCTGGGGGGCGTCGGACGGGCTACCGGCAGCTTCACCGTGAACTGCGTCCCTTTGCCCACCGTGCTTTCCACCCGGATACGCCCGCGATGGGCCTCGATGATCTGCCGGCAAGCGGCCAGACCCAGCCCCGTCCCCCCTTTGCCAGTTTCGTCCGGACCCCGCTTGGTGGTGAAAAACGGCTCGAAGATGTGCGGAAGCTGCTCGGAAGGGATGCCGCAGCCGGTATCCCGCACGACCAGATCGACCATGTCGCTGGCCGGGTCGTGCGCCACGCGGATCCACAGCCGTCCGCCCTGCGGCATCGCTTGCCGGGCGTTGATCAGCAAGTTCAAGAGCACCTGCTGGATCTGATTGCCCTGCGCCAGCACCGGCGGCACTGGAGCGAATTGGGTCTCGACGGTGATCCGGTATTTGGCCAGTTCGCGCTCGAGGAGCACGAGCGTATCTTCGACGAGCTTCTGGAGGTCGGTCGGCTCGAAGTTTCCGGAACGGTTGCGGGCCGAGGCCAGGATCGTGCTGGTGATCCGAGCGGCACGCTGGGCGGCGGCGAGGATTTTCTCTAACGCCTTGTCGCGTGTCGCTTCGTCTTTGTGGCGCAAGCCCAGGCGTGCGTAGTTGAGGATCGTCATCAAGACGTTGTTGAATTCGTGCGCGGTCGTGCCGACCAGCTCTCCCAGCGCCGCCAACCGCTGCAAATGGAAAAGCTGCTGCTGTTGCTGCTGGGCAGCACGCGACTCTTCGACCGACGGAGGCTCCGTACCGCTGCGATCGCAGGTGGACATCATAGAGGCTGCTGGTTCCGCGTGAGGTCGCACCGCACCACCCTCCAGCGACCAGGACAGCACGGTCGTGGCGACCGGCCGGCGAGGTTTTTCCCAGTTCCAGATCAACACAGGATCTGGACACCTGCCGGGACGTCGGTTGCCAGCGGAGGCTGCGGCGGCATCTTGCGCGCCGTGCTGGTCTGTGGGCACTGCCGGGCCAGCCACTCTTGCGCCTGACACCGAGAAACGACCTGTCAGAAAAGGTATCGTCGAATCGCCCTGGGCCGCATTACGCCCTGCCGATATAATCCGGCCCCGGCCAAGGAGTTGGGTAATCAGGAGAAGCTGGGATGCATAGCGTCGAGCGGCTGGAACAGCTCAAACGGCTGGCCGAGGAAGCGGGATATACCATCCGCTACGAATGGCTGGGAGGTGTCGGGGGAGGGGCCTGTGAATTTGCAGGTCGAAAATGGCTTTTCATCGACCTGGCGCTGTCGGTGCTCGAGCAGCTCCAGCAGGTTGAAGAGGCCTTGCAAGCCGACCCGACCTTGGCCGGACGCCTGAGGGCCCATCTTTCGCCGCGGGGTGCGGCGCTGCGAAGGGCGGCCTGAGCCAAGCCGGATCGGCCGACAGTTCGCGGCTCAGGTCAGCAGTGCAAGATGGGCCGCACGGGGGGCCATACGCACCCAAGCGGCGTCTGGTGGCCAGGCTTTTGATCAGTGCCGCCGGTGCGGGGCATCGGCCCGCAGGTGACGGTGCGGGACTGCCGGACCGGACGTATTGGGCATCCCCTGGGCGGCGGTGGGAGCTTCCGCCGTCTGCTCCTCCGTTTCGGCCAAGTCTTCAGGCCCCACCACGGCCAACCGAGGGACCGGCAAAGGCTCGGGTTCGTCGGATGCCGGCGGGGTGGCCGCTGGCTGGTCTGCCGCGTGGCGACGCGGCTTGAACACCCGCCCCAGCGGGCCGGCCAGCAGGGCGGGGAAGTAGATCAGTTCGGCAATCGCCCCCAGCCACAGGATCACCAGCATCAGCACGCCGAACCGCTGCGTCGGGGTGAAGGTGCTCAGGGCGAAGATCGACAGCCCCAGGCCGCTGATTACGGCGGCCTGCAACGTGGGCGTGGCACAGTGCTTGTATGCGGCCAGGATCGCTTGTTTCCGGTCGCCGAGCCGGTCCAGCTCCTCCCGGAACCAGTTCAGGTAGTGGATCGTATCGTCGACGGCCACCCCCAGCGCGATGCTCGCGGTCATCATCGAGCCGACATCCACGTCGATACCCAACCACCCCATGCCGCCGAAGACGACCAGGATCGGCAGCACATTGGGGAGCATGGCGACCGCCCCGGCCGTGAGGCTGCGGGCGATCCACATCAACAGCGGCGTGATCGTCACCACCGACCAGAACGTGCTTTCGATCAGGCTGTCCAGCAGCATCCGCTGCGCCTTGTAGACGATCGGCACCACGCCGGTATACACCGCTGCGACCCGGGTCGGGTCGGTTTGCCAGGCGGTAAGCTGCCCGCTGCCCGGCCGGAACGGCTCGTAGCGTGCGTCGAGCACGAGCGGGTGGCGGCTACGCAGCTCGCCCAGGTCCACCCCGCTCACGGGGCCCGCGAGCACGATGCCGTCATAGCTTTCCAGCTTGGCCGCCACGGCCTGGGGCAGTCCCGAAGCATCGGCGGGCACGAGGTCGAGCTTCAGCCGGGAGGCGAGCAGCAGCTCCGCCAGCGTCTGTGCGTAGATCCGCGGCTGATCGACCGGCTCGTGCGTGCCGCGGGACGCACGTTGGGGGGCAGCCGCTGCCTCGCCAGTGGCCTGGGTCGATCCGGCGGCCTCGGCGTTTCCCGCCGGCGGCACACCGAGCACCAGCACCCGCGAGCCGACCACTTGCGTCTCTTCTTGCGCGATCTGCTGCTTGGCGCGGAGGAGGGTGCGGAGGATCGTCTCCCGCTGGCGATGGGCCGCGATGACCGGCTCGACCGTCTGCTGCAAGTCGGAGACGAACGCCCCGTAGTCGACGCCCCGCGTGGCCCCCACGCGCAGGCTGACCCGCCACAGCTCGGTCTGGTCATCGTCGGTCAGGCGGAGGTAGTCGCTGTGCAGGAAATCGTCGCGGTGGGCTTGCAGGCGGCCGCTGGTCGTTGACCGCTTGAGGTAGGCCGACGTGCTGCCGCCGATCTCGGGCAGCGGTCGGACGAAGGTGGCCGCGCTGATCGCCCGGCCGATCACGTCGCGTCCCTCCGGCCCGAACTCCCGTTCGATCACCTGCTGGACCCGCGCGGCCAGCTCCATCCGTTCGAGGAAGGAAAGCTGGAACTGCGATTCGCTGAGCCGCTGCGCGATCTGCTGTTTGCGCTCGGCCGGCGTGTCGGGCGCCGCCAGTTCCTCTTGCAGCGCCCGCAGCTCGGTATTGGACGGGCGCTGCTGAGCCGGCGGAACGCGCAGCACCACCTCCATCGGCACGAGCTGCCCCAGGTGCGTCTCCAGCCACTGATAGTCCTGGATGATCTTGGCCTGCGCGTGGAACATGTTCAGCAAGTTCACGCTCGTCCGCATCCGCACCAGCCCCAGGCCGAACGCCGCGATCACCAGCGTGCAGACGACGGCGGTCAATGCGTGATGGCGGATGATCCACCGACCCAGCAGGTTCCAGAAATCGCTCAGCAGCCGATCCAGCCAGCTCGGCTGGTGCGTGGCCGGTTTGCGGCGCGGCGTCTGCGGCCAGATCTCCAGCGCTGAGGGGAGGTAGGTGAACAGCACCGTGAGCGTGGCCAGCACGCCCAGCGCCGAAAACAGCCCGAACTTGCGGATCGGCACCAGCTCGCTGGTCACCAGCGAGATCAGCCCCAGCGCGGTGGTCACATTGCACAGCATGGCCGGCCGCCAGCCGTGGGCGATGGCCCGCTCCGGCGCGCCTGCATGGCCGTGCTGCTCGACCGCATCATGGTAATAGTTGAGGATGTGCGCCGCCCCCGATAGCCCCAGCACATACACCAGCGAGGGCATCGACATCATGATCGCGTCGACCGAACTGCCCAGCCACCAGACCATCGCCAGGCTCATCACGGCCGAAATCGCCCCCACGAACAGGATCATGATCGTCGCGGTGAGGCTGCGGAAGCAGAGCAGCGAGAGCACCACGCCCAGCACGGCCGAATAGCCGACCAGCCGCACCAGCGTGATCGACCCTTCTTCGTCGATGGCGACGTTGTCCACCGGCGGGCCGCCCATCCGCAGCTCGTGCTCGGCGATGTTCGACTCGCTGGCGATCTCGTAAAGCTGGCCCCGCGGCTTGCCCAAGAGCCCCCGCCCCAGCACCAGATGCAGATTCCGCCGGGCCGCCTCGGTCAGCGTGAGCACGATGCAGGTGGTGCGTTTGCCCGTCTGAGGATCCGGCGGACCGAACAGCGTCCCCTCCAGTCGCCGCATCGCCTCGCGATAGTTGGCCTCGCCCGTCTCCTCGCGCGTCGCGTCCAGCTCTCCTCCCGCGCACGTCAGACTGGCCAGCACGTCCGGACCGGTGGTCACCGTCTTGAACAAACGCGCCCGCAGCCGCCGCGGGTCGGCGTGATACCAGGCCCCATCCTGCGGCCCGAAGGAAAACACCAGCGTGCCTTCCACCGGCCGCGGCGCCCATTTCCGCGCCACCCACCGCGATAGGGCGGCCAGCGGCGCATCCACGCCGTCCCAGCGAAACAAATCGCCGTCCGGCGTGAGGAAGTACCAGCATTCATCCCGCGTTCCCTCACGCACCCCGCGCAGCCACTTTTCCCCCCGGAGTCCCCAGTTTTCGTACCAGTCGCCGGCGAAATACAGCCCTAGCCGGTTGCCAATGAACTTCTCGTCGTGCTCCAGATAGCGCGTCGGCTGGACCACGCCCATCCCGTCTTCGGCGGTATCGGACGCCGCCCCCGACCGGTCGGTGCGGGCAGAGTCTGACGCAGCGGCAACGTGCGGCTCGCCGGCACCGTCCTTTCCTGCCCCGGCTACTTGCTGCGATGGCGGCACCTGCGGCACGAGCTTGGCCAGAAACAGCTTGTACCGCTCGTCCGTCTCGTCGCCGTAGCATCCGTCCCAGCTTACCAGGACGAACTGCTCGCTGAGAAAATAGCGGCGGAACTCTTCCAGGTCCCGCGTCTCATCCAGGTCTTGCGGCAGCCAGTCCTTCACATCGTTCTTCATCCCGCTCAGCGCCATGCGGGCACCCCGCAGCGCGAACGGAACCAAGAAAAACACCACGACCAGGATCACCAGGGCGCGGCGGGCGAAAAATGTGGGCTGCTGCATGTTCGGCGCTTTGTGCACCGAAGCGCATCACGCCACGGCCAGCTCTTTGCCAAAAGCGGCTAGGCCGACGGAAACGCTTCGCGCCAGGAAACCCGCGCCGGCGGTAATCCCGCCCGGCACGGTATCCACGGAAAATCAGGCGATGGCCTTAACTTCGTCAAATCAGGAAAGCCGGCTTGAACGTCGATCACTCTCGTCGGACGACTCCACAACAGTCGGCCGGGTCACTCCTCCCAGCCTGCGGGCGGAACAAACGGTTCAGGCCGGCGGCGAAGGAACCTGACGTACCGTGTAAGAAACCGCTCGCTTACTACGTCTTGGGCGTGCCGTAACATAGTCGCCATCCGCCCCGGTTTCAAGAGGCAACAGGCAGCCTAGAAAACACCACCCCAAAGCAGGGTCGTCTTCGGAACTGGCTGCTAAATAACGACTTAGAGATTTCTTTGCCGCAGCACCCGACTCGACCGGCGCGCGGTGCCTCACCCACCACAGACGGCTCGTCGAACCATCCCGCGCAGGCGACCGGCAGCCTGGCTCATCATGACCTACACTGGCATGAGGTGGTTTGCGGACACCGAACGCGGTGCGCGGTCGGTGCCCGGTCGTGTATCTTCCATCGCGCTAGGAGTTTGCGTCATGCTGTCGAGTGTGCTCGTTTCGCTGGTGCTATCGGCGACCGCTGTGCCGCCCGGCCATCCAGTGGTCAATCATGCCCAACCTGCCCATTTTGCCCAGCCAACCATTCGGGTGTTTGAACGGCGGGCTGAAGACAACGACCGCAAGCTGGCCTGGCAAGCCTATTGCAAGGAACTGGACCGGCTGTGGGCGGAGTATCGGGCTGCCGGCAGCACGCCGGCCGCGTGGCGGACCTATGTGCGTGAAGCGGGTCAGGCTAAACGGCGGTACGTGATTGGCGACCCGTACCTAGCGCCGATCGTGGACGACTTCGAGTGGTGATGCGGCCATGCGCACCACGAGCAAGAAGCACGACGAGCGACGTTAGCGCGGCGAGCGGCAACGCAGGTAGCGGCGCCGCCGACAACGGCGGCAGCGCTGAAGGCACGCCAATTCTGCGGAGCGTCAAGCGAACAGCTCGCTGATCGGCGTGCCGCCGTCGGTGATCGGCACGGGGCGCTGCCCGGCGTAGAGGGTTTCGCGGGGGTCGATGCCCAAAGCGGCGTAGATCGTCGCGTGCAGATCGGGCACGCTGACGGGGCGCTCGACGATGCTCATGCCCAGCTCGTCGGTCTGACCGACCACTTGGCCCGTTTTCAGTCCGCCGCCGGCCAGAACCACAGAGAAGCTCTTGCTATGGTGGCCGCGGCCGCCGCCGGCATCGAACTGCGCCGGGCGGCCGAACTCCGTGGCAACGACGAGGAGTGTACGGTCGAGCAGGCGGTGCCGCTCCAGATCCGCCACCAGCGAGGCCAGTGCCCGATCCAGTTCTTCGATGAGGGCGTGCTGCCGCAGGATGCCGTCGTTGTGCACGTCCCAGCCGGTGCCGTTGAGGAAGTTGAGGTTGTGCGAGACCTCGATGAAGCGAACCCCTGCCTGCACCAGCCGCCGCGCCAAGAGGCAGCGCTGCCCGAACTCGCCGCCATAGGCCTCGCGCAGGTCCGGCGACTCGGTCGCCAGCTCAAAAACGCGCTGGAACTGCGGCCCTCCCAGCCGCCACGCCTCTTCGACCACGGCGTCGTACTGGCCGATCAGCCGGTCGTCGCCCAGCCGCGAGCGGGCCGCCTGGCGCGTCACCTTCAGCAGCGACTCGCGGCGTGCCAGGCGCGTCGCGTCGATCTCCGGGGGCGGCGACAGGCCTGCCGGGCCGCTCTCGGTGTCGGTGAGATAGACGTAGCTGTGTTTCGAGCCGAGGAAGCCCGGCCCGCGCGTGACATTCGGGTAGCCGATCAGCACATACGCCGGCACTCCCTCGCCGGCAGGCCCGCGCTGGTGCGCCACCACCGAGCCGATCGACGGGTAGATGATCGTGCCGCTGGTCGGGCGGCCGGTATGCAGGCGGTTGACGGCCGCTGCATGCTCGTCGATCACCTCGTGATGCACGGTCCGCACCAGCACGAACCGGTCCAATAGCGCTGCGCAGCGGGCCAGATGCTGGCAGACCTGAACGCCCGGGATCGCCGTGTCGATCGCGGGGTAGTACGAGCCCGCTTTCTTGGCCTTCGGATCGCCCAGCCGCTTGGGGTCCCACGTGTCGATCTGCCCCGCACCGCCCCCCAGCCAGACGAAGATGCAGTGTTCCGCCTTGCCGCGAGGCAGCTCGGTTGCGTCCGGCTCAAGTGTGGCGCAAAGCGAGGGACGAGCGGCCAGGGCGAGTGCCGTGCCCGCCGACCAGGTCAGCATCTGGCGGCGTGTCGAGCGAGCGTTCATGGTGCTTTCAGGCTCCTTTCCAGGGATCCCGGGCTCGAGGTGGTGCGTCGGCTGCGGCCTGGCACGGCGTGTCCCGTGCCGCGGGCCAGCGGCCGCCTGTCACGGAATCCAGACGAACTCGGGACTATTGATCAGCGCCCAGACGACATCTTCCGCCCGCTGCCGCCAGGTGTCGGTCAGCCGCCGGGTCGGCGGGTCGCCACGTTCGACCTCCTTCTGCCGTGCCAGGCGGATTTCGTTCGACTTGGGCTGCAAGTGGTTCGACCAGCTCACGCCATCGCGGGCCGGCCAGGTCGGTCGGGGGCCAGGCGCCAGGCCGGTGCTGCGGTCGCTGAACCCCTCAGCGATCATCGGCAACAGGGCGTCTCGTTCCGCAGCCGTCGGGGGCCGCGAGAGCAGTTGCAGGTACACCGACTGCAGGAAATCCGCCGGCGTTTCCGCCTCCAGCGCCAGCGTCACGAAAACGCTGTCTTCCGAAAACTGCCAGATCCGCTTGGCGAACGCCCCGTTGGCCAGGATCGCCGGTTGAAGCACCGTCGGCTCCTGCTCGCGGTAGCTCTGCGGGTCCTGCCGGGACGAACGCCAGCCGAACATCTCCAGCAGGGTGACAGCCGTCTGGGCTGCCGGCAGCGACAGGCTGGGCCGGTCGCGCTCGTTCCCCAGCGTGGCAAACTGCCAGGCCCGCCTCGGCCGGCCAAGGTTGAGCGACGCCGTCTCCAGCCGGCTGCCGTCCACGTCGATGTTCATCTCTTCCACGTGCGTCGCTTTGCCCGAAGCGACCAGCAGCGAGTCGAAAAGCTGCTCGGCCGTCATCCGGCGGCGGAGCGGTGCGGCCAGATGGCGGGCCAGGTCCGGGTCGCTCGTCGCCTGCCGCTGGTACACCTGCGAGTTGCAGATCCGTCGGGCGATGTGCTGGGCGTCATAGCCGCTGCGGACCAGTTCGTCCGCCAGCCAGTCGAGCAGCTCGGGGTGCGTAGGCCTGGCCGTCTCCCAGTCGTCCACCGGCTCGACCAGTCCGCGGCCGAAAAAGCGCTGCCACATCCGGTTGACCATCACTTTGGCGAAGCGCGGGTTCTGCGGCGCCGTGATCCACAGCGCAAGCTGCTCGCGCGGGTCGTCCGGCTTTTGCAGCCACTTGATCGGCAGCGGCCCGGCAAAGTATCGGGTCAGCGGCCAGCGCGGCGCGATCTTCTCCCCCGGCCGCAGCGTCACGCTCACCAGCAGCGAGCGATGCGCTTCCGCGTCACCGGGGATCGTGCTCGTCTTGGGCAGTGTCTGTTCGCCGCGGCCCAGCATCGCCGCCAGCTCGAACAGGTCGCGCTGCGTGAAGTCGTGGTGCGGCGCGTCGTGGCAGCGGGCACAGCGCAGGTCCATCGCCAGAAACGCCAGCGCCAGATTCTGCGCTTTGGCGGCCAGCGGCGCGTCGTTCTCTGTCGCCATCCCGAACCCGGCCGTGCCCCCATACCGCAGCGAACCCTCCATGAGCACCAGCTCGGTCACCAGCCGATCCAGCGGCTTGTTGTCCAACAGCGCCTCATAGAGCCAGAAGCGGAACGGACCGGTGTTGTTCAGCGTGGGATTAACGATGTTCGGATTCTCCGCCAGCACGTCCTGCCAGTAGCCGACCCAGTGGTCGGCCCACCCGTCCGAGGCCAGCAAGCGGTCGACCAGCCGCTGCCACTTGTCCGCATGCTCGTCGGCCAGGAAGGCTGCCACCTCCGCACCCGGCGGGATCGTGCCGACCACGTCCAGCCACAGCCGCCGCACCAGCGTCGTATCGTCGGCCAGCGGTGCGGGCGTCAGACCCTCCCGCGCCAGATGCGCCGCCACGAATGCGTCGATGCTGTCGTGGGCCGGCGGAGGTTTCTCCGCAATCACCTGTCTGGCCCAAGCATGCCGGGCCTCCCAATAACGGGCGTACTCGGCGCTGGCTTCGGCGCGGCGCTGGCGGTTGATCGGCACCAGCGCCGCCCGCTGCTGCGCCTCCCACGCGGACCACCCCGCATCGGTCAGAGGGAACGCAGCCAGCGTGGCGATCGCCGTCGGCGGCACCGCCGCCTCCCCTTGCGCCAAAGCCACTGCCCGCGACAGTTCTTCTGCCCGCTCCGGCCACCCGATCACCCAAAAATCGTCGCACCCCGCAGGCGCGATGGCCACCGCCGCCTCGCCCAGCTCCGGCCGACGCTTCTTGCCCCCCACAAACAGTTCCCACCGCAGACGGTGCTCCCCCGCAGCCAGCGGCAACTCCACGACCTGCTCACGATCCCCCGGCTGCACCGCCCTCAGCCGCGGTGAAACGTCGCTGCGCGGCGCCTGGTACGGATTGTGGCCGTCGGTCTTATTCGATTGAAACGGATTCTCCAGCACCAGCACGTCGTCTACATACAGCCGCGCAGCACTCCGCGAGCGGACCAACAGCCGGTACGTCCCCTCAGGCAGCGCCAGCCGCGCGTGCATCCACACCACGAAGGGACTGGTGCGGTCGTCGATCACCCCGTGCGGCGTGTACTTCCGCGGCAGCTCGATCGCCGCGAGCACCGACTGCGTGAACCTCTCCGAAGGTGCTGGCGCCACAAAGTCCCAGTTCCATTCGTCCGGAATCCCTTCCAGGATCTCGACAAGTACACTATTGAGAGGGGTATGCTCGCGGGTGACGTACGGCTGCGGCCTGGCGACCGCGTAGTGCGCTACCACCTGCTCGGCCGAAAGCGCCCGCCGGTAGAGCGCCACCTCGTCCAGGCTGCCCGCAAACGCATTTCCCGCCGCGCCGCCGCTCGCTCCCCCAATCCACACTTCGTCGTCGTCCACGACCGGTGCTTCGTCGCTCGCCCCGCCATAGTCCCACTTGCCGCTTGTCGGCTGGCCGTCGATATAGCCGCGGATCGAATCGGCCTGCCCGAACGTGTACACCACGGCGACATGGTGCCACTGCCCGGCCGACAGGCTCGCCTCGCTGTTCCAACGGTGCCAGTCGTCCTGCTGGCGGTTGTCCTGATCGCGGAACAGAAAAGAAAGGTGGCAACGCCCCTGCTTGCCGACCAGACGTAAAGCCCAATTCTGATTGTCTTTAGGAACACCCGGGTTGCCGGTCCGCCCCTTGCCGATCACATACACCTGCCGCCCCTCGGCCACCGACTCCGGACGCACCCATGCTTCGATCGTCAGGCTGTCGCCCGGCCCGAAGTCGAACAGACTGCCGGCACCGAGGTCTGCATAGGCAAGGTAGGCGGGCGGCGTCAGCGTCACTGCCCGATTGGATTGACTGAACAGAGGAAAGAGAGGCGCTGCCGGCCCCGGCGCGTCAAACTTAATATTTCCATTTGTTTTGATTGGCAGAAGCGGTCCTTCCGAGGTGTCGGCTGCACCGCGGGAATCTTCAAACCGCCACCAGGCAACTGGCTGATCGGCCCGCACAAGCTGCTCGTAGCGACCGCCGGCCGTGAGGGGCGAGTCATCCGTGTCATTTTGAGGCGCGGCTTGTCCGTGAACGAGCGGCACCAGCCCGAAGGTGAACAGCCACGCGATGCCCAATCGCCACGCGGCGTGGCCAGACGGCATGGTTAACTCCTCCTCCGAGAGCAGAGAAACAAGCGGCGGGAAATGCGGTGGGAACCGCTGCGGGGTTGGTGTCCAGTCTAGGCGATCGCCAGTGCGACAGCAAGCTTTTGCGATCGCCAGTGCCGGGAGGGCGTTGGCCCTGGGCCCGACCTTGCGCACGCGCCTGGCCGCGCGGGGCATCTTTCCGTGCCGTGTGCAGTCGGGAAAATGGACCAGCTTCCGTGGAGACGTGTGGGGCTGGCGATCTGCGAAGAGGTCTTGGTTCCGAGGTGCCAGGGTTCCGCGGTGCCCAGGATGCCCGCACACCGGCCGCCGAGGAGATAGTGACCAACGCGAAGGAGGAAGGATGGCAGACGCAGATGTGGCGATCGTCGGGGGCGGGATCGTTGGGCTGGCCACTGCCTGGCAGATTCTCCAGCGGAACGACCGCCGGCGGGTGCTGGTGCTGGAAAAGGAGCCGCACGTCGGGATGCACCAGTCGGGGCACAACTCCGGCGTGTTGCATTCGGGCATTTATTACCGGCCGGGATCGCTCAAGGCGATCAACTGCCGCACGGGCAAGCAGGCGATGGAGGCATTTTGCGCCGCCCACGGGATCGCGTACGAGATCTGCGGCAAGGTGATCGTGGCGGTGGACGAGCGGGAGCTGCCGCACCTGGAGCGGATTCACGAGCGCGGCCAGGCCAACGGCGTCCGCTGCGAGAAGATCGGCCCGCAGCGTCTGAAGGAACTGGAACCGCACGCGGCCGGCGTCGCGGCTATCCATGTACCGGAAGCGGGGATCGTCAATTTCCGGCAGGTTTGCCTGAAACTGGCCGAGCTGATCACGGCGGCCGGCGGGCAGGTGGTTTGCGATGCGAAGGTGCTGGCGATCGGGCGTGGCAGCGATCATGTGCGGCTAAAAACGCCGCGCGGCGAGTTTGCCGCGGGCTTTCTGGTGACGTGCGGCGGGCTGTATGCCGACCACCTGATGCAGCTTGCGGGGATCGAGCCGGCCGCCCGGATCGTGCCGTTCCGCGGCGAGTATTATGAGCTGGTGCCTGCGGCGCAGCACCTGTGCCGGAATCTGATCTATCCTGTGCCCGATCCGGCATTTCCCTTTCTGGGCGTGCACTTCACGCGGATGATCGAGGGAGGCGTGGAGTGCGGCCCCAACGCGGTGCTGGCCTTCGCCCGGGAAGGGTATCGCAAGACGGACGTGCGGCTGGGCGAGCTGTGCCAGACGCTGGCGTTTCGCGGCTTCCGCCGGCTGGCCTGCAAATACTGGCGGACGGGAGCGGGCGAAATGTGGCGTTCCTGGAATAAGCGGGCGTTTGTGAAGGCGCTGGCGCGCCTGGTGCCCGACATCCGCCCGCAGGACCTCGTGCCGGGACGCAGCGGCGTGCGGGCGATGGCGATCGACCCTGCCGGCCAGATGATCGACGATTTTCTGATCCAGCCGGCCGAGCGGATGGTGCATGTGCTGAGTGCCCCTTCGCCGGCGGCCACGTCGGCGTTGAACATCGGCAAGCTGATCGTCGACCAGCTCGCCGCCCAGGGGGGCGTCTGACGGCGGATTTACGTCTGTGTGGGACCACCTCGTGCAGGGTGCCTCCGGTTGCTTTGGCAACTGGGCCTAGAGTCGGCCTTCGCCGGTGCATGGCATCGAGCGGGGTAGCCTCGGTTGCATCGGCAACCGGGGCGTGCAAGAGGCATACGAGCCTAAAGGGCCCCGCTTCGTCGTGGCCCCTGTGGCTTTGAGCGACAGCCTTTCCCGAGCGTCGCGTCCGCCATGCCCTCGCCCGGCGGCCCAGGTTGTGCCCCTAGCCGGCCGCCGCCAGCGTGCAGACGTGTTTGGCTTCAGATCGAGAGCAGGCAGGGTATTTGCGCCGTAAATTATAAAAAAGTTGCCAGTATTTTATTGCGCGCATGGCGCGAGCGTTGGGAATCGATGGTGGACACCCAAAAATATTTTTATTTCTTTGACTGTCAGGGCCATAGCACAAACGGCGTATAGGCTCGTGGAGGCAGTGAAGTGACGCTAATTCTGGGAGGTGTGTTCCGCTGGGATAGCCCAAAACCTTGAAAGTCAGGCGGTTTGCCGGCACCGCCATCCGTCGCACCAAGTCTGTTAACAGGAGGGACGAAGATGGCGACGAACGCTTTGGTTCTGCCGTTCGCAGCCTCGTTGTACAGGAGGCTCTGGCTCCTTGGAATCCTTGCCGGTTTTCTCGCATTTTCCCGGCCCTGTGCTGCCGCACTTTTGGCTTTGTCCACCAATTCGCAAGCAACGCTGAATTTTGTTGCTCCTGGATCCGGGTCGTTGACGTTTCAGAAAGGGGATATCGTCCAAGTTACCGTGAACGCGAGCGGCTTGGCGACCGGCGCGACGATCCTGTACTCCTTCGGTAACGTCTTGAACATCGACGCGCTATACATTCGCCCCAACGGCAACATCATCCTTTCCACGAAGTTTACGGAGACTGTGGGTGGAGTGACGTTTCGGGCAGGCGATCTCATCGAATTCAATCCGTCATCCAACACGGCGATCTTATTTCTCAAAGGCAACACCGAGACGGTCGGCACTGATTCCTTCGGCAATGCGACCAGCGTGTTTCGCAACGATAACGGAACAAGGGCGAATGCCGATATCGACGGAGTGCATTTGATCAACAACGATCCTGCGCAAATCTTGTTGAGCATCGGTTCCGGTCCGAAGCGCATGGGATCTAACTACAGTGCCAATTCGTATAATGATGAAGACATTATCAATTACAATGCTTTGACCGACCAATCGTTTATGTACGTGGATTTTACGCCGCTATTTGGGAACGATGTGGATGGCGTAAGCCTACACGACAATGGAAATCTGCTATTAACAACCAACTCGTCAGTTACCCTCCCAGGGATTTCTGGCAATGTGACGTTCAACAAAGGCGATGTTTTCGAGTACAATCACTCTTCGGGAACGGTGGATGGTCTGCCGGCAGGAACGGCACGCTTGTTCTTCAGCAGAAATAACTTCGCCCAACAGGAAGATATCGAGGCCATTCATTTTGTGGCGGGTTCTACTTCGGTGATTCCCGAACCGGCCACGGCAACCGCGATGCTCCTTATAACGGGCCTGATAGGACTAGGCTGGTTCACCAGGAACAGAAATCGATGCCGCCGACTCGAACTGCAGTAGATAGCCGGTTGCTTTGGCAACCTGGCCGGGCAAGAGGTATGAAGGCGGATAGGCAGGATCGAGTCTTTGGCGAGGCGGAAGGTTCGTAAGGAAGGAGCGCCACAGGCCCGATGGCGTTTGCCAGACCCTGCCAAGCGACGCTGCTTGCGGGAGGGAGCGGAGAGAAAGCAAAGAGAGACGTTGAGAGCATCGGGTGTCGTCTTGCCCCCCGCGGACACTATGCGGCACGACTCCAAGAGGCAGCCCAAAGTGGCGCGGCCTTCCGCAGAACAGCAGAGTCCTGGCGGCGCTGATCTTCAGCGACGATCGGTCGGTTCTCGGGCAATTTCCACGCTGGATGACGCAGCGGCTGAGATCGTTCCCCCCAAGTAGCGCCAGTAGGATGCCGCAGCGACAGCAATAAGTGGGCTGACAGGGGATCACCCGCTGACGGTCTTCGGTCGGGATGAACGGCGGCGAGGGCCTGGCATGACTCGGTTGCCCCCGGTTTCTGGCCGCTGTTCTGCCTCTGCGTCCCTCTGGGGTACGGACCTGGCATGCCGATACCCGCTCGACGGCGGCCGCGATGCATGGCGGGGCGTCTTGTTCAGGACAGCAACCTCCGGCTTCCAGAGCTGCGATCCGCTGTTCATAATGGTCGATCGCCGCCCGCAGCAGTCCCCGGCACTCCCGCGGCGACCGCGGTGATCTGTCGAGGAGTCACCCGGCGGTGGTTCTCGCGACATGGCGGGGATGTGGCCGACTTTGCCGACTGCGCCAAGGCCCATGTGCCGCTTCGGCCATGCCGGAATGTGAACGGTTACGTCGTTGCAGGTCTTTTGCCTCCCGCACGCGCCGCACCATGCCGCGGCATCCCGCAGGAGGGACGGAAACCCGTGCGCTGCCGTAGTCCAGCGCCTTTGCGTCGATGCAAAAGCGTCGCAACGGCTTTGCGCCTTCTCCAACCGCAGGCGAAATCCGACAGAGGCCACCGGGAGGAAAACGATGGCGAAAAATCTCAAAACAGGTCCGTCGCTCGTTAGAAACGATGAGCCCGCCGTTTACGCCGTTTTTCGGCGCTCCTGGCCTCTGCGACGGCACCGAGGAGAGCGCGGATGCGGTCGGGCATGATCCATGAGGCCCCCATGCAGGTGTTGCAGCAAGCCGTGAAGCTGCCGGTCTTCTTCGAAGACCTGCGGCGCGCAACGTGCCGTGTTCTGCTCCTCGACTACGACGGCACGCTCGCGCCGTTTTGCATCGACCCGGCCGCGGCCTTGCCCTATCCTGGCGTGTCGGAGGCACTCGATGCCATCATGGAGGATGCGCGCACACGCGTGATCATTGTGAGCGGTCGTCGTGCGAAAGACCTGCTGCCTCTGCTGCGTGTGAAACGCCGACCCGAGATCTTCGGCTCCCACGGCTTCGAGCGGCTCACACCAGACGGCGACTATATTGTCCACCCCAGGGATGAATCCGCGCTGCGGGCCTTCGCCGAAGCCGATACCTGGCGGCAGGACATCGAGGCGTTTGGCGGGCGTTGCGAGGAAAAGCCAGGATGTCTTGCCATCCACTGGCGCGGACTGCCGCCACAAAACCGGGCGTACCTCCGCGAGCGGGTCATGGAACGCTGGCAGTGGGTGCGGCACGCCCACGGCGGCGCGCTCGACTGGCACGAGTTCGACGGCGGCATCGAGCTGCGCGTGCCCGGCCGCCACAAGGGCGACGTTGGTGCATGCTATCCTGGGTGAGATGCCCCGCGACGCGGCGACCGCCTACTTGGGCGACGATCTCACGGACGAGGACGCCTTCAAGGCCATCGGGAACCGGGGGCTCGCCGTGCTGGTGCGCGCCGAGCACCGCCCGACCGCCGCCCACGTCTGGATCCGGCCGCCGCAGGAACTACTTGCGTTCCTGACGCAGTGGCAAGCAGCCTGCGGGGGGCCGCAATGAACCTGCTCGAACGCACCTTTTCCGGCAACACCCTGCTCGCGTGGAGCTTCGCGCTGGGCGTGACGGCCGGCGAATTCGTGGCGTTTTACTACTTCAAGCATGTGCTGCTGCGCCGGCTCGCGGCGTACGGGCAGAAGGCCAGGACACCCGTCGCCGGGGTGGCGTGCCGGAGTCTTGTCCGACGCGCACAGTCCACATGAGCCACGTCCCGGTTCAGTCGCCCAGACTGCCGACGTCCCGTTCGTCCAGGAGCATCCGTGCCATGACAGAGCAACGCTCGCGCGCCGGTCTGATCGTCGCCTCCAACCGCCTGCCGTTCGTGCTCACGCGGGACGAGGACGGGCGGCTGAAGAGCGAGCCTGGCAGCGGCGGGCTCGTCACGGCGCTGGCGCCGGTGCTCCGCGACCGCGGCGGGACGTGGGTGGGCTGGCCAGGGATTGCCGGACACGAAGAAGACCTGCCGAGGCACTTGTCCGAAGCCGCCGAGAAATCCGGCTACCGCCTGAAGCCTGTACCTCTCAGCGAGGAGGAGCAGGACAAGTTCTACTACGGCTTCACGAACGAGATCCTCTGGCCGCTGTTCCACGATCTGCTCACGCTCTGCAACTTCTTCGATCCGAGCTACTGGCGCGCGTATCTGAACGTCAATCACAAGTTCGCCCAGGCCATCGCCGAGGACAGCCGGCGCGAAGATCTTATCTGGGTGCAGGACTACCATCTCATGACCGTGGCCACGGAGTTGCGCAAGCTCGGGGTAACCTCGCGCATCGGCTTCTTCCTGCACATCCCGTTCCCGCCGCTGGATATCTACGTCAAGCTACCGTGGCGTTCCAGCTCCTGCGCGCGCTGCTCGACTACGACGTGATCGGCCTGCAGACCCTGCGTGACCGGCGCAACTTCCTCCAGTGCGTGCGCACGCTGATCCCCGATGCCGAAGTCGCCGGCAAGGGCAGCGTGCTCACGGTGAAGATCCCCGGGCGCGAGCTGCGCGTGGGGGTGTTCCCCATCAGCATCGATTACAACACCCATGTCAAGCACGCCGCCGCCGAGCCGGTGCGTGCCGAGTTGGAGCGGCTGCGAGCGGCGCTGCCCAACCGCCAGCTCCTGCTCGGCATCGACCGCCTGGACTACACCAAGGGGATCCCGCACCGCCTCGCGGCGTTCCGCCACGTGCTCACGCGCTACCCCGAGCTGCACGAGAAAGTCACCCTCATCCAGGTGGTGGTGCCGAGCCGCGAGAGCATTCCCCGATACCATGAGCTCAAGGTGGAGATCGAACGCCTGGTCGGCGAGATCAACGGCCAGTTCACCCACCCCGGCGGCTGGGTGCCGATTCACTACGTATTCCGCCATCTCAGCCGCGTGGAGCTGCTCGCCTACTACCGCACCGCGCAGATCGCGCTGGTCACCCCGCTCAAGGACGGCATGAACCTGGTCGCCAAGGAGTACTGCGCCTGCTCGCTCGAGGAGGACTGCGTGCTGATCCTCTCAGAGTTTGCTGGCGCGGCGGCCCAGCTCCAGCGTGGCGCGCTGCTGGTGAATCCTTACGACATCGAGGGCGCGGCCGACGCCATCTACCGCGCCTACACCATGCCGCTCGAGGAGCGGCGGCTGCGCATGCGGCGACTGCGCCGCTCGATCCGCGAGTATGACATCTTCTGGTGGGCCAACAGCTTCCTCAAGGCCGCCATCTCGCGCGACTTGAGCGCCTTTCCCCTGCCCGAGGACTATATCCCGCGCACCGACCTCGGCCAGATGCCCTGGCTCACCGAGCCTTGAGGTTCTACCGCCGCCACGCCCAGTCGCCTAGAGACGGTTCCAGAACTTCCGTAAGGCCAGATGGAGGAAGCTCAGGTAGACCAGGCCCATGTCTATGGACGAGTCATAAGACCAGCGGACCGCCCGGCCGTGATCGCCATGAAGCCCAGCGTTGGTTCGCTCGATCCACCACCGCCGGTCGCACCGCCGGCGGCTGGCGCTTGCCGGATGATGCGCCGGGGACACTACGGTTCCACGCCGGGGGGCGGCGTGGTCTGCACCGCGCCGACCTCCCACTGGAACCGCTTCGACCCCTCGTCGTACCGCCGGTGCACGTAAATCCACATCGGCTGCCGATCGTCGGGATGCACGCGGTCGGTCACATAGGAATACTTGAGCAGCACCAGGTCACTTTCCCCCTCGCGAACGGACGAGACCACCTCCTCGAACCGTGCGTCAGCCGCCGCGCCATGCTGGATCAGCTCTTTGATCCCCGGGGCGGACACGAACGACTGCAGCTCCTGCGACGCTTCCTTGTTGGTGGCATAGTGTTCCTGGAGCGCTTCCGGCGAGCGAATCCGCTGTGCGGGCGGGCGACGGAATTGATGTGCCTGCTGCGCCTTGCCCTCCTCGAGCAGCCGAATCCACACATCCACCAGCTCCCGGGCCCGCTGCTCCAACAGAGACTGCCGGGTCAAATGCCGCGTCAAACCCAAACCGAAGAAAAACACCGAGAGCACCAAACCGCACAGGGCCAGCCCCTGCCCGGCCAAGAGGCCGTCCGAGCGGCGGATCGTCCACAGGGCGACGCCGCCAGACACCGCACCTGCCAGCGCCAAAATGGCCAAGAGGGGACTGACCAGCACCAGCACCGCGGCGACGCCGAACAGCAGCGACAGCCGGGCTGCCAGGCTGGTGCGGGGCTGGAAGGTCACCTCGGCCTCGGGAGAAGCCACCTCTGAGAGGGGGGCTGTCGATGTAGGCATCTCTATTTCCCTCAAGAAGTTTCGCAAAATCGCGAATCGACATGGCCGGCAAATCTTACCGCCTGCGCTACGCCGCCGACAGCTCGAAGGTTCACGCCATGCCGAGCGACCGACCGCCAGGTGGCCGAGTGGGCCTGACCAGCCCGACGAGCGGGCTTGCCGCGACTGAGCGGGGGCTCACGCGCTGCTGTCCGGCCAGGCGCGGAGTGCCTGGTCCGATCAAGCGAGCCAGCCGCCGGCCGCCAGGCGGGTGTTGTATTCTTCGTGGGTCAGGGCCTCGATCGGGACGAGTTTCCCCGTGGTTTCCGCTTCGCGGCAGATCAGGCGGAAGCGCAGACCGATCGGGATCGAGATGACCGACCGCTGCCCCATTTTGTGCAGCCGTTTGCCTTGCAGCGAGGCATAGCTGCTTCCGCGGTCCAGTTCTGCGAGCACCTCGAGCACGCGCTGGGCGACGTCGCGCGGGAGATGTTCAAGAGGGATCGGCGCCGCGGCGAGCTGGGCCTGCCAGGCCTGGCGCTGCTGCGCGGATTGCTGGCGCTGGGCTTCTTTTTCGGCGCAGCGGTGGCAATACCGGCCGTGTCCCACATGGCCGCAAGGGAATTTTTTCTTGCGTTTGGGCATGGCGGGGCAAGGGAAAAGCGGCAGCAGGGCGCCCGAGGCGTCGGCAGCGCCGAGGGGGGCGCGTGGCCGCTTACGCGTGCGGCTCGGTCATCCGCCACGGGTCGAGCGCCTCCTGCAGCGTCTCCTCGGGCAGCACTTGTTTTTCGCGGCAGAGCTGGCGGATCGTTTTGCCGGTCTGGAACGCTTCCTTGGCTAGGGCCGCGGCCCGCTCGTAGCCGATGTACGGGTTGAGGCTGGTGACCATGGCCAGGCTCTTTTCGACGGCCGCCTCGCACGCCTCGGGGTTGGCTTCCATTTCGGCGGCACAAAAGTCGATGAACGCCTGCGTGCCCGCGGCCAGAAGCTGCACGCTCTCCAGGGCGGCGTGGCCCATCACCGGCATCATGATGTTGAGCTGGAACTGCCCGCCGGTCGCTCCGCTGAAGGCCAGGGTGTGGTCGTTGCCCAGCACCCGGGCCGCCACCTGCATCAGGCTCTCGCACATCACGGGGTTGACTTTGCCCGGCATGATGCTGCTGCCCGGCTGGCGGTCGGGCAGCTTGATCTCGTAAAAGCCGCACCGCGGTCCGCTGGCCAGCCAGCGGATGTTATTGGACACATTGAACAGCGTCACGGCGATCGTGCGCAACTGGCCGTGTGCCTCGACCAGGCCATCCCGCTGGGCGTTGGCCTCGAAGTGGTTGCGGGCCTCGACGAAGGGGATGCCCGTTTCGCGCGCCAGCACGGCGGCGACGCGGCGGCCGAACTCGGGGTGGGTATTGATCCCGGTGCCCACGGCCGTGCCGCCGGCCGGCAGCTCGAGCAGCGGCTGGATCGCCTTCTCCGCCCGCTCGACCGAAAGTTCGATCTGCCTCGCCAGCCCGCTGAACTCCTGGCCGAGGCGGATCGGCGTCGCGTCCGCCAGATGGGTGCGGCCGATCTTGATGATCCGGTCCCACGCGGCCGCTTTTTCCGCCAGTACCGCATGCAGGCGTTGCAAGGCCGGCTGCAACTTCTGCCGGATCTGGCACGCCACCGCCACATGGATGGCCGTGGGGAAGATGTCGTTGGTGCTCTGCCCCATGTTCACGTGGTCGTTGGGGTGGATCGGCTTGTCCTTCTGGAACCGGTCACCGCCCGACAGCTCGATCGCCCGGTTGGCGATCACCTCGTTGGCGTTCATGTTGCTCGAGGTGCCCGAGCCGGTCTGGAACACATCGACTGGGAACTGGTCATCGAATTTGCCCTCTGCCACCTCGCGGCAGGCGGTGAGCAGGGCCTGCACCTGCGCCTCGGTCAGGCGGTTTTTTCCGCTGCCGGTCAACTTGCCCAGATCGCGGTTGGCGGTGGCGCAGGCCAGTTTGACCAGGCCCAGGGCGTGGATCAGCGGCGGGGGCAAGGTCCATCCCGAGATCGGGAAGTTTTCCACGGCCCGCTGCGTCTGGGCACCGTAGTAGGCTTGGGCGGGCACGCGCACTTCCCCCATCGAGTCCTTTTCGATCCGGTATTCGGTCATCTCTGGTTCCTCCCAAGGTCGATCAATCGCTTTCCGCACGGCAACGAAATGCAGCCGCGTACGATCACGCGGGCCGTGCCTGGCGGCCAGACCGCCGCGTGTGCCGCCCCGGCCCCGCTCCGCGACCGCACGCGGCTTTCCAGCCCGGTCTGCCTCTGGAAAGGGTGCCTGCTGCCCCATCGGGCGGTCGGACGGTTTCCCACCATCGTCAGGCCTTCGGCTGCGTCGCCTCGAACGCACGGCGCGCCAGTTCGTACACCTCGCGCAGTGGAAGCTGGTGCTGCAAGGCGAGCTGGCGGCAGGCTTCGTATTCTGGGGCGAAGCTGATGCCTCCCTCGGGCAGCACGGCCAGCTTGCCAGCAATCGGCCCCAGCGTTGTTTCAACGGTCAGCGGCCGACGCTCCAGCTTGTGGCGAGAGGCCAGCCAGCGGCGGATGCCCAGCGTGCCCGTCTCGCGGAAAATCAGTTTTTCCAGACGCGCGACCTGGTCCACCTGGGCCAGCACCGTGAGCAGCACGCCCGGCCGGCCTTTCTTCATCTGGATGGCCGTCGTGTACACGTCCAGCGCCCCAGCCTCCAGAAGCTGCGCGACCAGATGCCCGACCAGCTCGCCGCTAGTCTGGTCGAGGTTCGTCTCCAGCACCCACACCTGGTCGGACACCGGCGCGGGCTGGAGCGTTTCCCCCAGCATCAGCCGCAGCACGTTGGGCTGCTCGGCCAGGTCGCGGCTGCCCGCCCCCAGACCGATCGTAGTAAGCGTCATGGCCGGCAACGGCCCGAAGGCATCGACCACCGTGCGGAGGATGGCGGCGCCGGTAGGCGTGGTCAGTTCGCAGGGCACCTGCGACTCGGCCAGCGGGATGCCTTTGAGCAGCTCGGCCGTGGCTGGAGCGGGCACGCTCACCCGTCCATGCTCGATCTCGATGTAGCCGCTGCCGGTCGGCACGGGGGAGGCGTAAATCCGGTCCACCCCCAGAAGCGTCAGGCCGACGGCGCTGCCCACGATATCGGCGATCGAGTCGACCGCGCCCACTTCGTGAAAATGCACCTTCCGCAAGGTCGTGCCGTGCACTTTGGCTTCCGCCTCCCCCAGGCAGGTGAAGATCCGTTTGGCCAGGTCTTTCTGGGCCGGCGTGAGCACCGAACTGGCATCGATTCGCTCGGTGATGTGGTGCAGGTGGCGGTGGGCCTTTTCCGGCTCGTGCTCGACGCGGATGTGCAAAGCGCGGAAGCCGCGGCGGCGGACCTCCTCCGCCACCAGCCGCACCGGCGTCAGCCCCAGGGAATCGATCGCAGCCTGCAAAGCGGCCAGCTCGACACCACTGTCGACCAGCGCCCCCAGCGTCATATCGCCGCTGATCCCGCTCAGGCAGTCGAAATAGGCGATTTTCATGGTGGTGAGGGGTCGCCGGGGCGGTGCGGCCAATGACCAGCCTTTCCGCGGGCGGACCTGCATGTCAGCGCGGCGGGGCGGAAGCCTCGTGCACTGCCGTGACGGTCGTCCGGATGCCGCCCCGCGGGGTGAACGCCGCCACAATCTGCATCCGCCGGGGCGCCAGCACCGCGACGAGGTCATCCAGGATGCGGTTGGTCACCGACTCGTAAAAAATGCCCTGATTGCGGAAGGATTGCAAGTAGAACTTCAGACTTTTTAGTTCGACGCACTGTTGCTCGGGAACGTAGCGGATCGTGAGGGTGCCGAAGTCGGGCTGGCCGGTCCGCGGGCAGAGCGAGGTGAACTCCGGGCAGACGATTTCGATTTCGTAATCCCTTTCCGGGCAGGGATTGGCGAAGGTTTCCAACAGTTCGCGGGGGTTTTCAGGCATGGCCGGCTCGCAGTCTGACACTTGGGTTTAGATTGTGCCGCAAGAGCTGCCAAGTGCCTAGGGGCTGGTCACCTTGAAGACGGGAATCGACCGGGCCGTCCGCACACGACCGTGATCTTCGACCGGTTGGTCCTGCGGCCGGCTGGCAGCGCCGCCAGTCGGCATGTCACGTCGTCGCGGCTAGCTCCGCGAGGCGTTTGCAGACCGCTTCCACCTGCTCCTCCAGCGGCCGGCAAGTGTCGATCCGCATCTGCGGCAGAGTGTCCGGCCAGGGCTGCCAGGTACGCCGCTGCAGGTCATGCACGTCCGGACCGGCTTGCGAGGCGTCCTGGCCAGCGCGAAGGCGCTGGGCGATCCGCTGCCGGGCCACTTCTGGAGGGCAGTCGCACTGGATGGCCAGCACCCGCCGCGGGAGGTGGCCCGCCAAGTCCAGCAGCCCGCGGATCGACGCGGCGGAAGAAAAGGTGCCATCCAGGATCACGGTCACGCCTTGCGCGTGCCATGTGGCTGCGCGGCGGAAAAGGGCGTCGTAGACTTCCTGGCGGGCGTGCGGGGTGTACAGATGCTCGTTGGCGCCTGCTGGACGCTGTTCCGCGTCGGCCTGGGAACTGTCGCCCACGCTGAACAGTTCGCGGCGGACGAGGTCGGTCCGCAGCATAGCCGCCCCGCAATGCTCGGCCAGAGCAGCGGCCAGGGTGCTTTTGCCGGTGCCCGCCACACCGCCCACCACCAGCAACCACGGGCTCACTAGCGGCGCCGCATACCGCTCCGCCCAGGCCAGGTGGGCCCGAGCCTCGGCAAACGCCACCTGCCGGGCTGCTCCGGCAAGTTGGCCCCCACGCAGTGCCGCCACCTTGGCCCGCACGCACGCCCGGTATGTCTGATAAAAGGCCAATAGCTTCCGGTCAGCCGTGTCGTCCACGTCGCGTTGAAATGCTTCCCATAGCCGTGCTGCCACCCAACCAGCCCCCAGAAAATCACACTCCGCCATCAGGAAGGCCAGCTCGTCGGCGACATCGAGCTGCCGCAGCTCGGCCGAAAACTCCAGGCAATCGAAGATTTCCAGCGGCTCGGTAAAGCAAATGTGTTCGGGACGCAGGTCGCCATGCCCATCCACCACCCGCCCCTGGTCCACCCGCTGCATCAGCCACTGCGGATGGAGGGCGATCGGCAAAAGCTGCGCTCCGTGCACGCGGTGCACCGCCAGCGGCGGCAGGTCCGGGGCGTAGCCGAGCAGCACGCGGCGGTTGTCCTGCACGTGCCGCCGGCAGCGAGCCAGGTACTGCGCGGCAGGCAGCTTCAGCGGAGGCTGCTGGCGGTAGAAGTCGGCCAGGCGGGCTGCCAAAGCATCGATCTGCTCGGCCGTCAGCGTGCCGCGGCGGTGCAACTCCAAAAGTGTCCGGTCGGCGGGCAACCGCCGCATCTGCACCAGCCACTCGACCACGGGGCCGTCCCCTTGCCAGGAGAAGCCTCCTTCCGCCGTTTGCCGCACGGGGACCACGTCCAGATAGGTGTGCGGGGCCAACCGGCGGTTGAGCCGCACTTCTTCGTAGCAGGCGGCCTCGCGCTGCGCCCGTGTCGAGAAATCGACGAAGTCGAAGCGGACCGGCTTTTTCAGCTTGTAGGCGTACTCGCCCGCCAGAAACACGTGCGAGATGTGCGTCTGAATTTGCTCCACCCGATCGACCGGGTGGGGATAGCTGCCTGGCTGGGCCAGCCACTGGAGCAGCGCGCCATGGTCGGGTGCGTGAGCCATTCGGGGAAGGGAGGGCAACGAGAGCCCAATGATGCAGGACGGAAGGTCGTTTCGGCCAGGCAGGATGGAGCAGGGGAGGTCCCCGCACGACAAGTGCCGCGGCTGGCTTTGGCTGCCTACGCTTCGACGCTTTGTCCGCGCTGGGCGAGCTCCCGGCAGGCGGCGGCGATTCCCTCCGCATCCAGCCCCAGGTCGGCCAAGAGCTCGGCCCGCTCCCCATGCTCGATGAACCGGTCGGGCAGGCCCAGCCGGCGGATCCGCCCCGTGTCCAGCCCCAGGTCGCTGGCCACCTCCAGCACCGCGCTGCCGAAACCGCCCGCTAGGCAACCCTCTTCCACGGTGAGCACGAAGCCGCACTCGCGCACCGCCCGCTCGACGGTCGCGGCATCGACCGGCTTGGCGAAACGGGCATTCACCACGCCCACCTCCCAGCCTTCGGCTGCGAGCTGCTCAGCCGCCCGCAGGCATTCCACCAGAAGCGCCCCAAAGCAGAGGATCACGCCGTCCCGCCCCCAGCGGAGCACCTCGGCTTGTCCCAGGGCGATTGGCTGCCGCGGTCCGGCGGGGCGGTCCCCCTCCGCGCCCTGGTGGGTGCGGCGCAGGGCGCTAGTCACATCCACGGCCAGCGCCTTGGGATAGCGGATCGCCACGGGGTGCGGCTGCTCGAGGGCGAAGGCCAGCATCGGCGCCACGTCCCACGCATCGCCCGGCGCCATGACGATCAAGTTCGGCAGGCAGCGCAGGTAGGCGATGTCGAACGCCCCGTGGTGCGTCGGACCGTCGGGTCCGGTCAAGCCGGCCCGGTCGAGCGTGAACACCACTGGCAGGTCCTGCAAGGCGACCTCCTGGAAAATCTGATCGAAGCTGCGCTGCAGGAAGGTGCTGTAGATATCGACGATCGGCCGCAGACCGGCCTTGGCCTGCCCCGCGGCGAACGCCACGGCGTACGACTCGCAGATGCCGACGTCGAAAAACCGCTGCGGCATCTCGTCGCGAATCCGCTCCAGCTTGTTCCCCTGGCACATCGCCGCCGTGAGCACCGTCACCCGCTCGTCGGCCAGCATCTGCTGGCGGATCGACTCGCTGACCAGGTCGGTATAAGCCACGGCCGGGCCTTTGCGCGCTGCTTGCGCACGCTGCGACCCCAGGGCGGGCGGCGTGTGGAAGAACACCGGATCCTTTGCGGCCGGCGTGAAGCCGTGCCCCTTCTCCGTCACGACATGCAGCAGGATCGGGCCCTTCAGATCCTTGACCATCTGAAGGTACTTGCGGAGCAGGGCGATGTTGTGCCCGTCCACCGGCCCCAGATACCTCAGTCCCAGGTCCTCGAAGAGCATCCCTCCGTGCAGCCCCGCCTTGACCGCTTCTTTGAGCTGCGCTAAAAACCGCTCGACCGGGTCGCCGAGGAGCGGCACATTCTCCAGCACCCGCACCACTTCCTGCTTGAGGCCCGAGTAGAACGGGCTGGCCCGCAGCCGGTCCAGATAGCTCGCCAGCCCTCCCACCCGCGGGCAGATCGACATCTTGTTATCGTTGAGGATGATCAGCACATCCTGCTTCATCCCGCCGATGTTGTTCAGCGCCTCGAATACGATCCCGCTGGGAAACGCTCCGTCGCCGATCACCGCCACCGCCCGCCGCGCCCTCTGGCCCGTCAGGTCGTCCCCGCTCCGCAGCCCCGACAGCGTGGCCAAACTGCTGCCGGCATGCCCCGTCATGAACAAGTCGTAAGGGCTTTCCGCCGGGTTGGGATAGCCCATCAGGCCCCCCTTGGTCCGGATCGTGGAAAACTGGGCATAACGCCCGGTGATCAGCTTGTGGGGGTAGATCTGGTGCCCGGTATCCCAGATCAGCCGGTCGGTGCGAAAATCGAACACGCTGTGCAGCGCCAGCGCCAGCTCCACCACCCCGAGGTTCGAGGCGAAATGGGCCGACCGTTCTTGAACCAGCCCGCATAACACATCGCGAATCTCCGCCGCAAGCTGCACAAGCTGCGCCGTGCTCATCGCGTGCAGGTCTAGCGGCGACTTAAGCTGCGATAACAGCGGACGTTCGCTCATGATGTCTTCGCTTCCCATTGCCCTTGCCCGCCGAAGCTTTCGCTGGGGTCGTTCCCCCCTCCCAACCGCAATCACATACTCCGCTTCACGATGAAGCGGGCAAGTTGCACCAGCCCCTTACTATCCAGCTCCGCACTGCCCAGCACCGCTTCCGCTGCGGCCGCGAGCTCCCCCGCCCGCTGGCGGCTTGCCTCGACCCCCATTAAAGAAGGAAATGTCAACTTTCCCTTTTTTGCGTCTTTGCCAACCCGCTTGCCCATCGCCTCCGTCTGCCCCTCCAAGTCCAGCAAGTCGTCCACGATCTGGAACGCCAGGCCGATTTTCTGGCCGTAGGAAGTCAGCGCCGCAAGCTGCTTCTGCGTCGCCCCGCCGATCCGCCCGCCAAGGCGAACGCTCACACAGATCATCGCCCCCGTCTTCCGCCGATGAATCCGCTCCAGGTGTGCCAGGTCGGGGGTGGCCCATGGGGCCAATAGGTCATCTTGCTGGCCGCCGACCAGGTTGCACGCTCCGGCCGCCTGCGCCAGTTCCCCGCAACAGACCGCAGCCAGCTCGGGCGGCACGACGTGGGTGGCCAGCAGTTCAAACGCATGCGCCAGCAGGGCATCCCCCGCCAGAATCGCCGTTGCTTCGCCGAACTGCGCATGGCAGCTTGGCCGGCCGCGGCGAAGGTCGTCGTCATCCATCGCCGGCAGATCGTCGTGGATCAGCGAGTAGGTGTGTACCATTTCCACGGCACAGGCGGCCGGCAACGCCCGCTCCGGATCGCCGCCGCACGCCTGACACGAAAGAAGCACCAGCAAGGGGCGCAGCCGCTTGGCCGGGGCGAGCAGGCTGTGGCGAATCGCCTCCCGCAGGCGATCGGGACAGTCGGGACCGTAGGCGGTGTGCTGCGCTAGCGATTGGTCCACCCGTTGCCGCCACTCAGCGCAAAAACGAGCAAAAAAATCTTGATCGACAGCCGCCAGGCTCTGCACCGCTGCGTTTCCCCTGAAGAGACGTCCGGTCCCCGTGCCACCCTAGTGAGTCGCCCCGCGGACGGGCTGGCACAAGCCACGTGGCGTCTTGAATGAGGCACCCACGACGGGGCCAGCGACGCTCATTGTAAGTCGCATGGAGCCGAGCGTCCACGTCGCGAGGCTGTCTCGCACCGACTTAAAGCGTCCCAGTCGCTAGCGCACCAAGCAACCGGTCGTGACAGCCTCCAAGCCGCCACGCGCCATGCGGCGATGGAACCAGCGGCGCCGCCCAGCCTTGGAAATCTCGGGACGGCGTCGGCTGCCATCGGCGGCGAGGGGGCGAGCAGGGCCTCATGCTCGAAAGTCGGGGCGCGGCGCTTGGCGCGCCTGCTGCCAGACTTGTTCGAGGGTCAAATCGGCACGGGGGCGGCCTGTGCCGCGCCAGACCGTCAGCCCGTGGCGGCGGGCATAGATCTCGCGGCGTGTCCGCCCGGAGGGAGCGTCCGGCCAGCTTCCTCGGTGCTCCTCGAAGAGGAACCACTGCGGCAGGACCCGCTTCAAATAACGCCAATAGGCGGGGTTATCGGTCTGTACGACGAGCAGACCATCCGCGGCCAGCGCCTGCCAGGTCAGGGCGAGGAATTCGGGCGTCAGCAGGCGGCGGTGTGCTTTTTCCGCGTCCCGATAGGGTTGAGGGTGATAGATATGGATCTCGGCGAGGCTCGCTGGGGCGACGTACTGCGCCAAGAGCTCATAGCCGCCGATCACCGCCAATCGGGCGTGATGGAGCCCCCGCTGGTTGGCCCGCCGCGTGGCGTAGCGGATCACCACGGGCAGGATGTCGATGCCCAGATGGTTATAGTGGGGGCGCTTCAGGGCGCTGGTGATCAGGAACCGGCCATTGCCGCAGCCGAGGTCGAGCACGACCGGAGCCTTGCGGCCGAATACGGCTTGCCAATCGAGCGGTCCCGGCGGCGGCAGGCGTTTGATCGCCGTGCGGGCCCACTGGTCGGGCGGCAGGATGCGGCCGGGGATCGGCACGCCATAATCTTCGTCCGCACCAGGTCGGCTCACACCGCGCATCGTGATCCACAGCCCGCTTTCAATCCGGCAGCGGCTTGCCGCGCGTTTCCGGCAGAAACGGAAGCACCAAAAGCCCCACGAGGAACACGCCGCACATCGTCATGCCGGCATAACGCAGCGGGTCCTCGAACTTCAGCACATTGGTGAACAGGTGATTCAGCCCGATCTTGACCAGCGGCCCGGCCGCCGCGACGAACCGTCCTACATTATAGCAGAAACTGGTGCCGGTGGACCGCAAGTAGGTGGGGAACAGCTCCGGGAAATAAATAGCATAACCCCCAAATAGCGAAAGCTGGCAGAAGCCCATGATCGGCACGAGCACGAAAATCTGCCACAGCTCTTGCAGCGTGTAGAACACATACACCGTGCTGAAAAAGGCGGCTAACAGCGCGAGGGTGAACGTCGGTTTGCGACCGATCCGCTGCGCCACCGCCCCGAAGCTGAACATGCCCAAAAACGCGCCGACATTGATCGCAATCGAGGTAAAACTTTGATTGCGGGTCAGCTTCTGCCTCACCTGCAAATCGATCTGGGTTTTCAATTCCCTCAGGTCGGTAGGAAGTTCCTTGTCTTGTCCCGCCTCCACAAGCTGACGCAATTGTTCGATCTGTGCACGCCGCGCGTCGTTTCCATCGGCCTGAGCCTGCGCGATTTGCGCGGCGTAGGCCGCTTGCGTCAACGGCTTGAGCTGCACCATGCGGATCAGGTCGGGCGTATAGAACCCCACCGCCCACAGCCCGATTACCCCCGAACAAGCCAGCACCAGCCCCAACAGCGCGTGCTTCCGCCAGAGCGGGTGCCGGAACAGCTCCCGGTACGAACCAAGCTGCTGCGCCACGCCGCCTTCGTGCGAGACGCGCTGCCACCGCTCCGGCTCCTTCAGGTGCCGCCGGATGACCACCGCCAAAAGCGCTGGCAGCGCCCCGATCACGAACATCCACCGCCAGGGGCTGTGCACCAGCCCTTCCCCCTCGGCCAGCCCCAGCCCCAGATTGATCAGGGCGGCGCTGATGTTGCCAAAGGCCGAGAGTGCCTGCAACAGCGCCAGCGCATAGGTCCGTGCCCGGCTGGGCATCACTTCGGCGACCAGGGCGACTCCCACCGCAAATTCGCCCCCCACGCCCAGCCCGGTCAGAAAGCGGTACAGCGCAAAGTCATAGACCGACACCGACAGCGCGCTGAGGCCCGTGCACAGCGAGTACATCAAGATCGTGATGAGCATCGTCCGCGCCCGCCCGATCCGATCGCCCAGCATGCCAAATACCAGCCCACCCGTCGCCCAGCCGGCGATGAACACGCTGGTGGCAATGTCACCAAACGTCTGCGTCCAGAAGGTGAATCGGCCCGGTTCGCTCTGCTTCAGGTGCCGCAGCAGGTCCTCCATCGCCTGCGGACGCGCCAGGATGAAAAGCTGCTGGTCCAGACAGTCGAAGAGCCATCCCAGGGCCGCCACGATGAGCACGAACCAGTGGTAACGGGTGAGCAGGGCATACCACGGGCGACCGTCGTGCACCTCTTCGCTCGGCCTGGGCCCCGTTTCTTCAAAACCATGCATGATTGCGCACCTTGGGACTCGTGGGTCAGGTCCGCAGTGTACGTACGGCCTGCATGCGTCGCAAGTTGCCCGCCCGGCCCTGGATCACCACACAAACCCACGGGTCAAGCAAGCGGCACGGCAGCGACCGCTGCTGACGCGTGGTCCCCTCAAGCCCAGTGTCCCGCACCGGCGGGACCTTCCGAGGGCCGCACCCAAGATGCAAAGCCCGCAGCCGCGAACGGATCGCGAAGCATAGCCGCGGCCCGTGCCGTCCACGTGGTAAGATGTATGTTCGAGTCCAACCGCCGGCAGTCGTCATCAAGTCCACGATGGTGTATCCCCCCACGCCTTCCGAAATCCGTGCTCCGGAGGAGCGGATTCCCCATCCCCGGCGACGCGGCACGCTGATCGTCTTGCTCGCAGGGCTGGGACTGGCCTTGCTCGCCGTCGCCCTCGCAGTGCGCCAGCGATCGGCAACGACCCAGCCAGCGCAAGCGGTTGCTCGTCCGACCGACCATCCGCATGATCCCTCACCCTCGGGCCCTTCACCCGCCGCCTCGGAAACACCCTCCGCCAATCGACCAGCCAGACCAGCGCCCGATGTTTCAGCCACCGCCGAGGTCGTTCCTCCACCGCCCGCCGCGGACGAGCCCTCCACGGCCGACGGCGGCAATCCCTCCTCCGCCCTGCTCTGGAACCGGCTGATCGACGACCTGCCAGTGCTTGCATCACGCGACGTAATCCCCCAGGACGGGGCAAGCTGGCAAAAAACAATTCCGCCGGCTCTCTCCGCCTGGTTCGAGCGCACTGCAACGGCCGGCTTGCGGCTAGGCCGTGTCCGGCTCGGCTCCGATCAGGTGCAGACGTTCGAGGGGCTGGGTCGGCTGCAAGTTTCGTTGCGTGAAGGACTTGTGCTGCGAATGCACTGGATCAACGTTTCGCAGTTCCGCCTGCATGCCTTTCACGGAACGGTCGGAGCCACCCTGGTATACCACAACGAGCGGCCGCGTGGCTGGGCTGCGTATGTCACTACGCGATCACCCGGCGAGGCCACACCGCAAACTCTTGCTTTGGTGGGACTTGGCGGCGATGCTGCACCGGACCGCGTCAACGAGACCGGCCTGATCGACTTGTTTTTCCACCAAGGCAGGCTCGTGCTGGCTGCCGGGTGGCGCCCATTGCTGGTGGTGCCACTTCCCGGCCCGCCTACCGACCTGTACGTCGACGGGCGGGCCATGGCGCGAGTGCTGACGCTGGCCAAAGTCGGCAACCTCGACGCGGATACCGCGATCTCGGCCCCCTTCGACCAGCCATCAGCATCTGGCTCCGAAACGTCGCTTCAACCCGCGGATCGGCCATGGAAAATCTGGCAACTTGCAGATAGCAGCAAAAAAGATAGCAGCAAAAAAGAGAAAAAACAGAGCACGGCTGGAAGTGCGAACAAGGCGCCGCCCGGCCAACAGGATCCGCAGCGACTGTCGGACGGCGGTCTTCGCTGGGCCCCTCGGCTCCGGACAAGGCCTGAAGCGTGGTTTACACCACTGCCTGGCGATGTGCCGTGCCGGCTTGACTTGCATCTTGAGGATGTGGGTGCCGGGTGCGGCATCTACCTGGGTGACGGCGAGGGAAGGCCGGTCTGCCTGGTGCGGGTGGTGCGAGGAGGAAAATTCCAAGCTGTCCACTGGCAAAACATCAACAGCGCGGTCGACGTGTCGCTGTCGTCCTGGCAAGATCGGCCCGTGGCTTTGGTCGGAACGTCGCTGTGGCTGCGTCTGGTGGCTGGGTGTGGGCAGGTGCGTTTTTGGATCAGCCCCGACGGCCGGTACTGGGTCGAGCCACATCCGGTACAGGCGGTCGGCCTACTGCCAGCCAAGACGCTGGGGGTGCATTTGGCGGCCAACGTGCCAACGGCGGGGATCACGTTGCGGAAGATCGTGGTCCGACCACTGGAGCACCTGGTCGCATTGGCGGAAGACGCCAGTCCACCGCCGGAACTGTCCTGGTCGGGCGGCGCTCGTCCGTCGCAGTGGCTGGCCTGGGCAGAACAGCAACGTCCGCCGGGCGTCGATCGCGAAGCATGGTACCGCCGGCTGGCGCTGCGGACCTTGGCGGGCGGTGTCCCTGAGCCTCCGGGTGGCGCGCTTTTGGAGGCCTTGCTGGACGACGCCTCGGAACGCCGGCTGCCGCTGGAGCTACGCGTGGGCGCGCTCGAAGAAGCGCTGTTGCTCGTCAGCGACCTCAGGGACGGCGGGGTGATGCAGCAAGGGCTGGCCGGGCGGCTGATGCGGCTGGGCCTGCGCGCGGCGGAAGCGCGCGACTGGCGGATGTGCGACCGCATCGCGATGGTTTTCGAGCGTCTGCCGCCGAGGCTCCCGTTGTTCCCCCCGCCCGACACCTACCGGCTTGTGCGGTGGCAATGGATCCAGGCGGCTTATGACGACCCGGACGGGCGTCGATGGGCCCTGAAGGCGTGGCAGGCGCGGGGAGATGTTTCGCAGGTTCCCAGGCTGGGTGCGTGGGCGCTGTGGCAGCAGGCCCGGCGAGCGGATTTGAACGAAGTTCCTCAGGACAGCGCGTCGGTGGCGGAGTCGTGGCGCGACCTGCTCGTCGAAGAGACCGATCCCGAGGCGTTCGGAATCGTCGCGGAGCTTCAGGCGGCGGTGCAAAGTGCGGCCTGGGACGACGCCGCACGGATCGTGATGCGGATCGAGCCGCGGCAGGCGCAAGCTCTGGCGGCCTGCCCTTGGGAGACGGGGCTGTGGGCGACGGTGCGGCAGACGGTCGAGCTGGCCTGTGCGCGATTTCCGCCGCTGCGGGAAGCGATCGCGCAGCGCTATGGGGCGTGGGGACTGGAATGGGTCGAGCAAGCGATTGCGTCGGGACACGACGAGCGAGTCGAGCTGGCGACGTGGCAGCTTGCCGGCACGGCAGCGGCTCGACGGGCGCATCGCTGGCTGGCCGATCAGGCCCTGGCCGACGGCGCGTTTGCCGAGGCACTGCGGCATTACCAGGCCGTGGCGGACGACCCGCTTCAAGCGGCCGAAGTCGGCCCGCGGCGACGTCTGGCAGCCGCGTTGCTGGGCCGCGACCTTGGCCAGCCTCCTACGCAACCGGTCGTGCTCGGTGAGCAGACCTTTTCACCCGCCGCATTCGAAGCGCTGGTCCACGAACTGCGGCAGAAAGCCATGGAGGCCGCTGTGGGCTCGCCGGCCGGGCAGTCGGCCGGGTGGACGCTGCCGCCCGGCAAGCTCGAAGTGCGGGACCTGCGGCTATCCGTGCAGGTCGTCGCGCCGCTTCCCGCCGCGCCGGCAGGCAACCTGGCCTCATCCGAAGGCAGTTGGGCGCTGCGGCATCTGTCCTCGGTGAGCGACGGCACGCGGCTGGTGACCTCCACCCGCCGGCAGTTCGTCGCCACCGACCTCGCGGCGGGCAAGCCGCTCTGGATCGAGCCGCCTGCCGACCGCTGGCCCCAATCCAGCGAATTTCTGGGCATGCCGATGCCACCCGTGCAGGCAGGCGACCGCACCTACGTCCGCTGGCTGGCGGGGGCGGAAACCCAGCTTTTGTGCCTGGATCGTGCCGGCCGGGTGCTTTGGAAATGGACGCCGGCGCCGGTGGTGATTTCCGATCCGGTGCTCGTGGGGGAGGCGCTGGTGGTGCTGGGTTTGTCGCGCCAGCCGCAGCGGCAGCTTCGCGTGCACGCGTTCACGCTCGATCCGCTCTCGGGTACGGTGCGACGCCGCAGCGACCTGGTGCTTCTGCGGGAGCATTGGGCGGCTCGCGACTGCGTGCTGTTATCCGGGGACGAAGACGGGCTGGTCGCGGCACTGGGCGGAGTCAGCTTGGGACTCGATCCGCAGGGAACGCTGCGATGGGTGCGGACGCACCTGGCCGTGCCCCCTGAGGAAGACCCGCTGTGGGTGTTGCAGCGTTTTCAGCCGCCTCTGATCCATCAAGAGCATGCCTATCTGATCCAGCCTGGCGTGTGGACGCTGGATTGCCTGCACCGAACCTCCGGCCAGCGCCACTGGCAGCGGGTGCTGCCGGAGCTGGTCGGGCTGATCGGCCTGATCGACGACACGCTCGTGGTACACTGCCTGGGCGAAATCCTCGGTCTGTCGGCGCGCACGGGCGATCTGCGCTGGCGGTACACTCAGACCGGGTTGCTCGACGGGCTGGTCTTGGGACCGCACGTGCTTTGCTTTCGCCAGGTCGAAGGGGGCACAGGCAGGCTGCGGCGCATCGAGGCGGTCTGGCTCGATGGGCAGACCGGTGCGGTCGTGGGAAGGGTTCCCGTCCCGGGACTGGAGGGTGCTGCGCCCGCCGTGGGAAATCTCCTGCCGACCCCTCACGGGCTGGCCGTCTGGTTCCAGCCCGACCGGCACCAGACCACCGCCCATCTGCGCCTGGTGCGGTTGGAACAACCGCTGCCGGCTGGCTGGCGCGTGCCCACGCCATGGGAAGCCCTGGCTGAAGAGCCGACGGCGCCCTAGTGTTTCACTATGGGGTGCTGGGAGCGGGCAGCAGGCAGGCAAGAGCCCCAGACATCGCCCACGGGCCGGCCTCCACCGCCCCTGGCCAGGACCATCACGGACCTGCACGCGGCAGCCTGCCCGGCGCCTAACATCCAACTAGCCCTTGACTTGCCGGGCACGGCACCGTGACTTAGAATCGGCCGCGGTGGTGCCGGGAAGCCCGGACGTGCCGCGAAACGCCATCTGGCAAGTGGCGATTCGGCGTGTCCGCGCGCGGTTAGTGCGCCCGGTCTGGGGTTCCCTCGCTAGCACTGTCACGCTGGGCAGGGGTCGTCTGACGGGTCGGTTGAGTGGTAGACCACTATTTTTCGGGGATGGTGTAACGGTAGCACAACGGATTTTGGTTCCGTTTGTCTAGGTTCGAATCCTAGTCCCCGAACTGTGGCCAGCCGATGTGTAGCGCCTAGGGCAGAATAGCAACCGGATTTTTTGTTTTTTGGTCTTAGCGTAACCAGTCTTTGAGGTGGTTAATCGCGAGACTCATGGTCGCTCAGCGAGGCGAGCGTCGTGGTGGAATGAGTGAGGTGGTCGGCGATCAATCGTCGGCGACGCGTGAGCCAGCGGGGCAAAATTCATGCGACCGGTGGGCAAGGGCGTAGTAATCAGCCTGAATTTTGCCACAAGTCGCCAGCCCCTCGGCGGCCCGGGGCTACGCTCCTTCTCGGGTAGGCCGCGACGTGCCTTGCGGCCGGCATGACCTGGTGCGACTAGCGCTACTTATGGGCTCTTGAAACCAGCTCCGCCCGACCTTTACCGCACGTTCCCTTTGCCGCGAGGTCGTCCGCAGGCTCGCTGCTCCCGCCCAAGCCCCGGCAGCCGTCATTGACAGCCTGCCAAGCCAGTCCCACAATGCACGGTTTATGACGCAGATACCAGGGCAAGCCCCAGTGCGACGGCTTGCCCTGATTCGTTTGGCCCCCGCAGGCCGCCAGGAGAGACCCAGCGTTGGAAGAGGCCATCCAGAAAGCGGATACGCTGATCGAAGCCCTGGGGTGGATCCGCCGCTTCCGCGACA
>Ga0101944_10002025_pt1 | contig 35809 bp, 29 predicted proteins | sample DewCreD2012metaG_FD_75245 | JGI IMG/M metagenome (GOLD analysis project Ga0101944, IMG submission 75245) | Hot spring sediment bacterial and archeal communities from British Columbia, Canada, to study Microbial Dark Matter (Phase II) - Dewar... ... | reverse complement strand
TCCGGACACGCCCCTGATCATCGACCTGAGCGATCTGCCCCGCCCCCGTGCCCGCAGGCTCAAGTATCTGGGCCTGGTCCGCGACGGCAGCCAGGATGGACGATTGGTCAGCGGCTATTGGTGCCTGGAGATTTATGCCTGCTGGGGCAAGGGGCGTATCACCCCCTTGCTGCTGCATCCCTACGGCATGGATGATCCCACGGTCCGGAGCGAAAACGCCCAGATCCTGCGGCAGGTGGATCGGGTCATGCGGGCCACCGACGGCAAGGGAGTGCTGGTGATGGACATCGGCGCTGACCGGGACAGCCTTCTGATCCCCTGGATCGATGCCCACCGCAGGTTCGTCATTCGCCTGCGGGGCGACCGGCGGCTGTTGCTGGACAATGGCGTGCAACTGCCCGCCAGGCACCTGGCCGAGAGGCTCTTGCAGCAGGCCGCGGCCCAGGGCAGGCGGACGGCCTGGACGCGAGTCTACCTCCCCGAGCGTGTCGGGGAGCCGCTTTACCTGGTCTGTCGGGTCCTGCCCGGGCGGGACCACCCCCTGATGCTCCTGACGAGCCTGACCGTGGAGAACCTGGAGGCGGCCAACAAGACGCTGTGGTACTACCGCCGGAGGTGGGGATGCGAGGAATCGGCGCGTTTCCTGAAAAGCCGGCTGGGGCTGGAACGATTCGCCCTGCGCACCTACGAGGCCTTCGCTCCCTTACTGTTTCTGGCCACGGTTGCGATGGGCCTGCTCACATGGCTGCAGATGCGTTTTGCATCCCTGGCCCGATGGCTGGCCCGGTCCCGACCCGGCCGCCGTGCGGTGAAGTTTCTCTACTACCGGCTGCTGGAATGGTGGGAGAGCCAGATTCTCCAGGCCCTGTCGAATCGAATCCCGCCATAGGCCGCGAAACGGGTAGTCGCGTCCTCTTATCTCGTTGCCTTGGATGGATTAAGGGTTTATTCTTAAGCCATGCAGCCGCTGGCTTCCCCGATGCAGAGCTCCATGTCCGGGATATCCGGCACGGGTCAGAGCCTGCCGGGTGGGCAGCGGGAGAAGTTTTCGGCCGACGAACTGGCGATCGTCCTATCCAATTACGACATCGGGATCATCGAATCGATCGTGGAGTATCCGCGCGGGTCGCGGCGTGCGCCGAAGCTGTTGATCACCAGCGAGCAGGGCAAGTTCCTGCTGAAGCGGAGAGCCAGGGGCAAGGACGAGGTGTACAAGGTGGCGTTCAGCCACTCGGTGCAGCTTTTCCTGGCGTCCAAGCAGTTCCCGCTGCCGCACCTGATCGGAACCAGGAAGGACAACAGCTCCATGCTGCAATGGCGCGGCTCGGTGTACGAACTGTTCGAGTACATCGCGGGCCAGCACTATCCGCATACGCTGGAGGCGACCTTCGAGGCCGGGCGGGTTCTGGGTCTTTATCACAAGCTCCTGGGGGATTTCCAGTCGCAATGGCAGCCGCCGGAAAGCAGCTATCACAACCAGCCCTCGGTGCTACAGGGAATCAAGCAGATCGGGGCGAGTCTGGTGGCCGACAACGAGGCGGGGCAGCGTGTGGTGGCGGAACTGGAGCGGATGTACCGGGAGGCCTCGGAGCGGGTGGAGGAACTGGGCATTTCCAACTGGCCCCGGCAATATGTTCACGCGGACTGGCATCCGGGGAACATGCTCTTCCGGGACAACCACGTGGTGGCGGTGATCGACTACGATTCGGCCAGGCAGTTGCCGCGCGTGGTGGATGTGGGCAACGGGGCGCTTCAGTTTTCGATCATTGCCGGCAGTGAGGATCCCGCCAAGTGGCCGGATTATCTGGACGAGGCTCGCTATCGGCGTTTTGTGCGGGGCTATGATGAGGTGATGCTGTTGTCGAGCGCGGAGGTGAAGGCGATTCCGTTCCTGATGGTGGAGGCCCTGGTGGCCGAAGCGGTGTTGCCGATTGCGATGACCGGCTCGTTCGGGCAGAAGGAGGGGATGCCGTTCCTCCAGATGATCGAGAGGAAGGCGACGTGGATGATGCAGTCGGCCCAGCGGCTTTCGGGGCTGCTGGAGTCGTGAAGGGTTGTTGTAGCCCCGGCGCCGGGAAGATGTGCGGATCTCTGCGGATTCTGTCCTTGCTGCTGGTGGGCGTTGTGCTGGCCGGGGCAGGCGGTGCGCCGCTGATGCGGCCGGCGGAGGGGGAGTTGCGGCAATGGTTCATCGAGCTGGCGGATGCGGATGCGGCCGTGCGTGAGGCGGCGCAGGACCGGCTGATGGGGCTGAGCCGGGAGGACCTGCCGGCCCTGAGGCGGGTGGTGGCCGAGCTTCGCCCGCTGGCTCCCAGCCAGCATGCGGTGCTGAAGGAAATCGTGGCGCACGTGTATCTGGCGGGGGATGTCTACGAGAATGTGCGGGGCGGATTCCTGGGGATTGAATTGTCGGTGCAGGAGGTCGGGGGGCAGTTGCGGGTGGTTGTGGATCGGAGCATACCGGGGTTCTGTGCCTACCGATGGCTTCGGCCGGGCGATGCGGTGCTGGAAATCCGGGAAAAGCCCCTGCCCCAGCCGCTGGGCCAGGCCGAGTTTCGCGCGGCGATTCTTGAACTGGGGGCCGGCGCCACGGTCCATCTGAAGGTTCTGCGCCGCGGGAAGGAGATGTGGGTTCCGGTGACGCTGGATGCGCGGCCGGCGGGGGGCGACCTGCACACCATGGCGCAGATGCTGGAGCGGCGCGACGCCGAGGTTGACGCCTACTGGCGGGGGAATTTCGCTTCGCTGCTGGATACGCAGGAGGAAAGCGGAGACAATGGCCGCAAGCGACGATCAAGCCTGAAGGATGAAGAGTGAATGACTGAAGAAGCGAGCGGATTCCTGGACGTGGAAGCGCTGCTGGAGTCGAGCGAGCCTCGTCCCGGCGGAACCTGGCTGTGGTACGCGGCGGGCGCATTCCTGCTGCTGATCCTGGTCAGCAGTTACCTGGCGGGGCGCAGCATCGCCGGACCCTGGCTCGTGGAGCTGGTATCGACGATGAGCATGATGGCGCTGGTGGGAGGCATGGGATACATGGCGTGGGCCGGCGGCCGGGCCGTGATCCGTGAGCAGCAGCAGGTGGAGGCCATCGAGGAACTCGTGCTGCTGCGGCGGTGGTCGGAAGCCGCGGAAATGCTGCGGCGGCTGCTTTCGCGGCCGGCGCGCACGCCGCAGGCGCGGGTGCAGTCGCTGGTGTACCTGGCGTCGGTGCTCGGGCGGTATCATCGCTGGGCCGACGCGATCACCGTTTACGAGTATCTGCTGGATCTGGACGTTCTGGATCCGGACGCGAGTTACGGGTTGCAGCTTGGGCGGGCGATGGCGATGCTGCATGAGGATCGGCTCTTTGACGTGGATCGGGTGATCGGGGAACTGCGGCGTCAGTGCGAGGGAAGGATGCCGGGGGGGCTGGCGCTGGTGGAGATCTATCGTGACGTGAAAACGGGGCACCCGCAGGAGGCGATCGAGCTGTTCGAACTACACCAGGAGGCGATGCGCCGGCAACTGGGGATGCGGGTGGCCGACGCGCACGCGCTGGTGGCGCGGGCGTACGACCTGGTTGGTCGGCCCGTTGAGGCGGCCGCGGCGTACGAGCGGGCGACCCTGCTGGCGCCGGAGGCGGAACTGTCGCGGCGCTACGCGGAGGTGGCGGCAATCGCGGGCAAGTACGCGGCGGCCCAGCGCCCGGAGAGGCAGGCGGCATGATCAGCGCCCAGACGGCAATTGCCCGGCTGCGATGGGACCTGGCCATCAGCACCCTGCTGCACCGCATGCTGATCGGCGCGGCGTTGCTGACGATGTTCGCCGACGCGGTGTTCGGGGATCGTTTCTTCAGGGGTTCGTTGTTGCTGGCGGTGATCGGGACGGTCTGGCTGGTTCTGATGTTCCGGAGCGTGAAGGGTTCGCAGATTGCGGCGGCCTCGCCGATGCTGATTGCCGCGGGGCAATGGGACCAGGCGGAGCAGGTCATCGACCAGGCGCTGCGGGGTTTCTCGCTGATCCGGGTGGTGAAGCTCAGGGCGCTGCACCATCTGGCGATGCTGCGGCATGCCCAGCGGCAATGGGCGGAGACGGCGGTGCTGTGCCAGGCGTTGCTCGAGCAGAAGCTGGCGGCCGCGACCGGGCTCTCGCGTTCAGCTCGCCTGATGCTGGCCAACGCGTTGCTGGAGGCCGGAGACCTGGCCGGCACGTACCACGCGCTGGTGGCGCTGTATCAACAGCGCCTGTCGCTGAACGAGGCGCTGCAACTGACCAGCATCCAGGCCGACTACCTGGCGCGGGTGCAGGCCTGGGAAAGCCTGGCGGAGGGCATCGAGAAGAAGGTGGAACTGGCGGAACTGATGCCGCCGGAGCCGTCGGCGCGGACGCAGGCGCTGCTGGCCCTGGCGGCGAAACACGTGGGGCGCGGGGACTGGGAGCGATATCTGCGGCGGCGCGTGGAATTGCTGGCGGACGTCAAAGAACTGGTGGCACACCGTCCCGAGCTGGGGAGCCTCTGGGCGTGAGATCGCCGCGAATTGGCGGGAAAGCAACGCGACTTGTCCCCGCCGACCAGCCGATAAGATGATCACCGGACCTGGACCTGTCGGCGGCCCGTTCGCGGACCCTGGATTTGCGGAAACAGCGACTCTATGAGAAACCACGTATTCAAGTGCGTCTTCGGGATGGTACTGGCGATCTGTGCCGCTGCACAGGGAGCCGCGGCGCCCGCGGAGGCGGCCTTGGCCCAGCGGCTGTGCGACCTGGCGCAGCGAGCGGTGCAGGTTGCGCAACCCGGGGCGGAACACCGCCGGCAGGCCGCCGCCCTGCTGGAGGCCGCGGTGCGGCATGATCCCGATGAGCCGCGGTACTGGGCGCTGCTGGCGGAGGTGTACGGCGGACTGAATGACCGCGATGCCCAGGTGCGCGTGCTGGAGGCGTATCGAAGGCTGCGGCCGGGCGACCAGTTCGTGCAGATCGAGCTGATCGACCTTTACCTGGATCGGCTGCAGACGCTGCACAAGAAGCTGGAATACCTCCAGTCGCTGCTGGGGCGAGAGGACATCTCGGCGGAGGTCAAATCCGAACTGGCGGTCAGGGCCGCGGCGCTCAACGACGAACGCGGGCAGCGCGACCAGGCCGCCGAAATGCTGGCCAGGGCCATCGAGCTTAATCCGCTGAATCTCAGTGCCCTGCGGGCGAAGGAGGCGATGGGTCTTGCCCGGACCGCCGCGGAGCGGGCGGCGTTGTGGACGGCGATGCTGAGGGCGAACCCCGCCCAGGTGGAGGTCATCCGCAGAATCGCCGGAGAACTTTCCGCGGCGGGGCGCATGCAGGATGCCGCGGGCTGGTACAGCATCTCCGCGAAGGTCAGCAATGCCATATACGGTGTGGTGGGGACGGACCTGCAATTGGAGACGATCGCGGCCGTATTCCTGGCTGGAGACGCGGAGAACGCCAGGAAACTGGCGTCGGAACTGCTCGGACCGGACGGGGCCGGGTATGGGCTGCTTTCACTGGCGATGTTGACCGAGCAGGCGTCGGCCAAGCCCAACGCCGAAATCCTCAAGGCACTTCGATCGAGGATGCGCGGGGAATTGTTGCGCAATGTGGACAACGCGCGGCTGGGTTTGGGGATCAAGGGGGCGGCGACCCGGCCGGTGATCGGGGTGGACGATCCGCTGCCCGATTATTCCGGCGACCTGGAGAAGTGGAAGGCGGCGTCGCCCGAGGATCAGTCTGCTTACCGCAGGGCGCTGGGCGAACTGCTCTGGTTCGAGGTCTTTTTCAACCGGCAGCCGCCGCAGGCCGAAAGGCTCCTGGTCCTGTTGAAGCAGAATGCCGGCGATGCCGACAAGCGGCTGGCGATGCTGGAGGGATGGGTGCGTTTGTCGCAGAACCGGCTGGAAGAGGCGCGGGTGAAGCTGTCGGCCGTGGCGGCGGAGGACCCGCTGGCGGCGCTGGGGCTTGTCAAGGTGACGGCGACGGCGGATCCGGCCAAGGCCAGCCAAGAGGCGGCCAGACTGCTGGCGACCCAACGGGCCGGGGCCCATCCGGTGGTGCAGGCGCTGTTGTGGCAGTCGCTGCGCGAGTTTGAGGTTGCGATTCCCGAGTCGGCCGATGCGGCTTCGTTGCTGGCGGCAATCCGCGCCTTTCCGGAAGAACTGCTGAACATCATCGTCCGACCGAACGCGTTCTACTCGCTGCGGGGCGACCCGATCAAGGTTTCCTTCGGATATGGGGAGCCGATGTGGGCGCGGATCACGCTTCAGAACAACAGCCAGTACCCGCTGACGATTGGCCCCGGGTGCATGATCGAGCGCGACCTGTGGGTCGACGTGCCGGTGCAGAGTCTCTTCCGCGAGGTCTATCGCGGGGGGGCGTTCGTTGAAAGGTTGACCGAGCAACTGGTATTGCGGCCGCGACAGAGCATCACGCGACTGGTGCGGGTGGACCAGGGGGAACTGGGAGTGCAGTTGTCGCGGAACCCGCGGCCGGGAATCACGCTGTCGCCCTACATCCGCAGCAATGTCGGCGTCCTGACGCCCGGCTATGGCGACCCGTTCAGGAGGACCATGCCCGCGGCGTTTCTGCGGCCGATGGAGCGGGCGGCGTATCCCGTCAGTCTCGAATCGGTGAATCGGATGGTGCGGTCGCTGGATGCGACCGATCCGGTGGAGAGGATGCGGAGCTACGAACTGCTGGCCGCCGTGGACCGGCTGGCGCGCCAGGAGGCGAGCCAGGCCAAGCCGCGGCCGGAATACAAGGAGATGGCGGAGAAGACCGGTGCGGCGCTGGCCCGGGGCGGGTCGGACGCCGATCCGCTGGTGCGATGCTGGGCGGTCTACCAGACTGCGGCCTGTTCGCCGAAACCGGCGGAAGCAGCGGCTGCGATGACCTCCGACGAGGCGTGGCTGATGAGGTTGCTGGGAGCGCTGCTGGCCGGCCCGGAACAGATGCAGAGGCTCGCGGGGATGGCCAGCAATGACGGGGATGTGCTGGTTCGTCAGATGGCGGGTGCGACGGTGGCGCTGATGAATCGACCGGCGACGCAGCCGGCGGCCGCATCCGGCCAACCGGAGAGGCGTTAGGTGAAAGTCGCAGGTGACGAAAAGCCGACGAGTCCCAATCAGCCCGGCGAGCGGAAGCAGGGTGCGTGACACTGCCTGCGCTCCGCGGTCTGGGATGGACGGGGGCGTCCCGCCCGTGCCCAAGGTTGGTGAAGGCACCGACGTTCAGAAAACCCTCAACATCGCCGTGCGGTCCTCCGCCTCACGCCGAGACTGTCACGCGCCCTGGGGAAGCAGATCGGCGCTGGGCGTGTGTTGATTCTTGGAGTTGCACGGGTTATGAAGTTGTGGGCCGTTTATGGGACTTAGGCGTTTCAGCGGTCCATGTCGCCGGATTGAACCGGCGCAACCGACCCGGCGAAAGTCGTGAGCCAGCCAACGCAAAACCCCTCGCCAGAACCACCGACCGGAAGAGCGGGGTTCGCCGACGATTTCCGGCGGTTTTTCGTGCGTGGGGTGGCAACATTGTTGCCAACACTAATCACCATCCTGCTGCTGGTGAAGGTCTGGGAGATTCTGTGGGACTATCTGGGCCGTCATATCATCTTTGTTCTCAAGTGGTTGAGTGTTCGTGACGACAAGCCCGTGGGGCTGGTCAAATGGTATTGGGAGCACCACCTTCGCGAGTGGCAGGTGCAGTTGATCGGGGTCACGCTGGCGGTGGTGCTGGTGTATATCGTGGGTTTGTTTGTAGGTAATATCCTGGGGCGCGCGTCGTGGCGGCTGGTCGAGGTGGGCCTGATGCGTGTGCCGCTGATCCGGGCGATTTATCCGGCGGTGAAGCAGGTGACGGATTTCGTTCTGGCGGACCGCCGGCCACAGTTTGCGTCGAGCCGGGTGGTGGCGGTGCAGCCGCACGAGAACTCGATCTGGTCGGTGGGGTTGGTGACGGGGTCGGGGGTTCGGTCGCTGGCGGAGGCGACGGGACAGGACATGGTGACGGTCTTCATTCCCTCGTCGCCGACGGCGTTCAGCGGGTATGTATTGATCGTTCCCAGGGAGAAGGTGGTGGAACTGCCGCTGACGGTCGAGGAGGCGATGCGGCTGCTGGTGACCGGCGGCGTGAGTTCGCCGGGTGAGCCGCATCCGGCGGAGCAGAAGCTGGATCTGGCGCGTCTGCCTCTGCTGGGACGGTTGGCCAGATCGATGGATTCCGGGGAGGCTGGTCGAAAGGCCGGCGGCTAAGATGAGCCGGGGGCGGTGAATGCCCGGCGACGGGCGACGACAAGGCGTTTGGGCCGGGCGCGGGACAGGATGTTTTTGTGAACTTCCTGTATGATGCCAAGGCGAGCGGCCCGCTGGAACGGAAGGAGCAGGACGTGATTGTGACCGTCTCCTCGCGGCACATGGAAGTGACGGCGGCGCTGAAGAGTTACGCGGAGCAGAAAGCGAGCCGGTTGACCAGGTACTTTGATCTGATCCAGGAGATCGAGGTGGTGTTTGACACGGGCAAGGAAGGGGCCCGGGTCGAGATGATCGTGAACGCGGAACACAAGAACCTGTTCATAGCGTCGCACGGCGGCGCGGACGCGTACGCATGCGTGGATGCATGCGTGGACAAGCTGGAGCGGCAGTTGACGGAACACAAGGAGCGGTATCGCAATCGCAAGCACGTGATCGGCGAAGACAAGCGAACGCGAAACTGAGTCGGCGCACGCGGCGGCCGGTGCGCGGCAAACGAGGTTGACGGTCTGGGGGTGTTACGCGGGCTGATGGCGCGGGCAAAAAGGGCCGCACCGCCGTCGTCCGGGAGTGATGGTAATAATGAAGTTCGGAGAGTTTATCGTCAGTGAAGCGATCGTTCCGGAGTTGAAGGCCAAGGACCGGGACGGCGTATTGCGGGAACTGGTCGGATCGCTGGTTGCGGCCGGATCGGTTCCGAAGGGGGCGGCGGACGAACTGGTGGCGGCGCTGATCAAGCGCGAGAAGCAGGGATCGACGGGCTTCGGCAAAGGGGTGGCCGTCCCGCACGTGAAGCATGCGAAGATCAAGAAGATCGTGGGCACGATCGGGCGGAGTGTGGAGGGCGTGGATTTCGCGGCGCTGGACCATCAGCCGGTGTACAGCGTGGTGCTGCTGCTGAGCCCGGCAAACCAGCATGAACAGCACCTGCAGGCGATGAACATTATTTTCAGCAGTCTCCAGAAGGACACCTTCCGCAAGTTTCTGCGGCAGAGCGCGACGGCGCAGGCCATCGCGGAACTGCTGGACGAGGCCGATCAGGGCAAGTAAGAGGAGAAGTTGGCAGCGGGCAGTCCGCAGCGGCAACTGTCACCCGCCAACTGCAAGCTGCCAACCGGTGGACCATGCCGACGGCTTCGAGAGACGTTGTGATCAGCAACAAGCTTGGCCTGCACGCCCGGCCGGCGATGCAGTTCGTGGAACTGGCCAACCAGTTCAGTTCGCGGGTGCAGGTTCAGAGCCTGGCGGGCGAAAATGTCTGCGCCGACGGCAAGAGCATCATGCAGATGATGATCCTGGCGGCGGTGGAGGGAACGCCGCTGCGGATCGTGGCCGAGGGCCCGGATGCCGAGCCGGCGGTGGAAAAGCTGGCGGCGCTGATCAACGACAAGTTTGGCGAGGAATAGGCGGGTCTTGATATCAGACTGACGTTCGAGTCGGGGCATCGGAACTCGGGTCGGAGCGGTCAGCCGGAGCTGTGAACCGAAAATGGAGATCAAGAAGGGCATAGGCGTGTCTCCCGGCGTTGCGATCAGCACGGCCGTCGTGCTGGACGCCGAGGATCTTGCCATTCCGCGCCGGCCCGTCGATCCCAAGGACGTGGAGCGGGAGGTCGAGCGGTTCCGCGACGCGATCAAGCGGAGCCTCGAGCAGCTCCGGGAGCTTCGCACCGCCGTGACCAGCCGGTACGGCAAGGAGATCGGCGGGATTTTCGATTTTCACACGGGGATCATCTCGGACACGAGCCTGCACGAGCCGGTGATATCGACGATCCGGGCGCAGCACGTGACGGCGGAGTACGCCGTGAGCGTGATCATCCGGCGATACGCGAGCAATTTCCAGGCGATGTCGGACAAGTACCTGTCCGACCGGGTCAAGGACATTTACGACATCGAGCGGAGGATTCTGCACAACCTGGTGGGCCAGAAGGCCGAGAGCCTCTCGCACCTGGACCACGACATCGTGGTGGTGGCGCACGACCTGCTGCCGAGCCAGACGGCGGCGCTGGACCGGACGCACGTGAAAGGCTTTGCCACGGACGTGGGGGGGCGGACGAGCCACACGGCGATCGTGGCGCGGGCGCTGGGCATTCCGGCGGTGGTCGGCCTGGGGAACCTGACGGCGGAAGTTTCCGGCGGCGACACGGTGATCATCGACGGCAACCGGGGCGTGGTGATCATCAACCCCGACGAGGAGCAGCTGGCGGAGCACCGGGAGTACGAGCGGCGGCGCGAGGTGCTGGAGGCGGAACTGCGGGAGCTTGAATCGCTGCCGGCGGTGACGCTGGACGGCCACGCGGTCAGCCTGCAGGCCAACATCGAGTTCCCGGAGGAGATCGACGACGCGATCAAGCGGGGTGCCTCGGGAATCGGCCTGTACCGGACCGAGTTTCTCTACCTTGCGTCGGGCAAGGAGCCGACCGAGGAGGACCACTACAACGCCTACGCCGAGTCGGTCAAGCGACTGGGAGGCCGGCCGCTGGTGCTTCGGACGCTGGACCTGGGGGCGGACAAGTACACGCAGGCCAAGGCGCTGTCGCCGGAGCGCAATCCGTTCCTGGGAGACCGGTCGATCCGCATGTGCCTGCACGATATTCCGATGTTCAAGCGCCAGTTGCGGGCGATCCTGCGGGCGAGCGTGCTGGGGGACGTGCGGATCATGTTCCCGATGATCAGCACGCTGATGGAGCTGCGCCAGGCGCGGATGATCCTCAAGGACGTGGAGGAGGAACTGGAGGACGAGGGAATCCCGTTCCGGCGGGAGATACCGGTGGGGATGATGATGGAGGTTCCGTCGGCGGCGATCATGGCCAACCAGTTCGCCCGCGAGGTGAACTTCTTCTCGATCGGGACCAACGACCTGATCCAGTACACGCTGGCGGTTGACCGCACCAACGAGAAGGTGGCGGGGCTGTTCTGCCCGGCGCATCCGGCGGTACTGACGCTGATCCGGGACGTCATCCGCGCGGGGCATCGGAACAACGTGTCGGTCAGCGTTTGCGGCGAGATGGCCGGCGAGCCGCTTTACACGCTGCTCCTGCTTGGCCTGGGGCTGACGGTCTTTTCGATGAACAGTCCGGACATTGGCGAGGTGAAGAAGATCATCCGCTCGACCACCCTGGAGCACGCCAGGCAGGTTGCGCGCCGGGTGATGAGTTTCGACAGCGAGCGCCAGGTGCTGCACTACCTGCGCGAGGAAACGAGAAAGATTATTCCAGAGGTTTTTTAGCGGCGAGCCGGCGGCAGGCGATCGGCGGTTGGAAGCAGGCGATCAAGCCCCCAACCTCACACCGCGAGCCGTCGGCGGCCGACCGAGAGAACATGTCAAAGGAAATGCTGATCAACGTATCGGAGGGGGAGGAGTGCCGCATCGCGATCGTGGACAACGGGAGGCTGGAGGAGCTTCACATGGAGCGGACCAGCGCCACGTCCCACGTGAACAACATCTACAAGGGGCGGGTGACGAACGTCGAGCCGTCGATCCAGGCCGCGTTCGTCGATTTCGGGCTGGGGCGCAACGGGTTTCTGCACATCTCGGACCTGATGCCAAGCTATTTCGGCGGCAAGGCGGAGGAGGTCCAGGAGGCGGTGGGTCGCAAGATGGCGCGCCGTGACCGGCCGCCGATCCAGCGGTGCCTGCGCCGCGGCGACGAGATCGTGGTGCAGATCATCAAGGAGGGGATCGGCACCAAGGGGCCGACGCTCTCGACCTACCTGTCGATTCCCGGCCGAATTCTCGTGATGATGCCGGGAATGACGAAACTGGGGGTCTCGCGGAAGATCGAGGACGAGGAGGAGCGGCGTCGGCTGCGGCAGATACTGGATTCCCTGAAGCCGCCGCGGGACGCCGGCTTTATCATTCGCACGGCGGGCATCGGCAAGAGCAAGCAGGAGATCCAGCGCGACCTGCAATACCTGACGCGCCTGTGGCAGAATATCGAGAAGAAGCGGAAGTCCGGTCCGGGGCCGATGGAACTCTACACGGAAGGGGACCTGGTGACGCGCACCGTTCGCGACGTGTACACCAGCGACATCGAGCGGATCGTGATCGACAACGAGGCCGTGGCCGAGCGCGTGCAGGAGTTCATGAAGATCGCGATGCCGCGGACGCGGCACCAGGTCGAACTGTACCGCGACGCGGTTCCGCTGTTTCACAAGTACGGGATCGAGCGCGAGATCGAGCAGATGTACAGCCGGCACGTGCCGCTGCCGTCGGGCGGGTCGCTGGTGATCGATTCCACCGAGGCCATCGTGGCCATCGACGTGAACAGCGGCAAGTTCCGCGACCACTCGGACGCCGAGATGACGGCGTTCAAGACCGACCTGGAGGCGGCCGACGAGATCCCGCGCCAGCTGAAGCTCCGCGACCTGGGCGGGGTGATCATCTGCGATTTCATCGACCTGCGCTATGAACGGCACCGCCGCGAGCTGGAGAAGCGCCTGCACGAGAACCTGAGGAACGACCGGGCCAAGACGAAGATGCTGCGCATGAGCCAGTTCGGCATCATCGAGATGACGCGGCAGCGCATGCGCCCGAGCCTCAAGAGGTCGATCTACGCGGACTGCCCGCACTGCAAAGGGGCGGGGCTGGTCAAGACGCCGGAGAGCATGGGGCTGGACGTGATGCGGAAGCTGGCGATCGCCGTCAACGATCAGCGCGTGGCGCGCGTGGAACTGGCGGTCTGCCCGGACGTGGCGTTTTACCTTCAGAACCGAAAGCGTGCGGCCCTGGCGGAACTCGAGGCGCGATTTGGAAAGCGCATTGTCATCCGGGGCGAGGCGTCGCTGTCGCTGGACGCGGTGAACCTGTCGCTGTACGACGCTCGCGACGGGCTGGTCTTCCTGGACGAACTGGGCATGCTGCCGCAGGCCCCGGTCGCGGGCCAGGCGGCACAGGCGCCGGCACAGCAGAGTCGCACGCCCCAACAGCCCCAGCGTGGCCAGCAGCGCGGGGAGGGTCGTCGCGGCGGGCGCGATCAGCGGCAACAGCAGCAGGGCGGGCGCGACCAGCGGCGCGGATCGGAACAGCGCGGCCAGGACCATCAGCGGGGGCAGCAGTCGCATCGGCAGCATCGTCAGATGCCGGATGAAAACGAGATTGATCGCATCGAGGAGGCCGTGGAGGATCGGGAGACAGCGCTCCAGGAATCGGCCCTGCCGGAGATGGAGATTGCGTCCCGGCCGCCGGAGGTGCGCCGCGGCGAGCCGGAACTGGAGGATGTGGATGAAGCTCCGGCCCCGATGGAGGAGGAAATCGACGAGCTTTTCTCGGCGCATCCTGCGGGGGAACCGCAGTCGGCCAGGTCGCAGGCGGAGCGCCAAGAGGAGTTCGGGGGCCGCGGGCGGGGAGGCCGCGGGAGGCGGTTCCGAGGTCGCCCGGGTCGCGGTGAGGCGGCGGGAAGCGGGCAGATGCCGGCCCAGGAAATGCCCGAAACGGCGGAGCCGGAGCCACAGGCGCCAACTCCGGCCGCCCCGACGGCGGAGTTGGAGTCGCCGGACCAGGCAGGACCGGCGGAGGCTTCGCCGGTTCAGGCCACGACCGGCGAAGAACCCGAGGCGGCCAAGGGCAAACGGCGTCGCGGGGGCAGGTCCGCGCCCCGGAGCCGGTCGGCCACGTCGCGATCGAGACGGAAGAAAAAGTCTGATGAAGCGGCGCCGGAGCAGCCGGCGGCGGCGATTGTCCAGCCGGAGTCGCCGCGCGCGGCGGCCCCGGTGCGGGCCGCGCCCGCCGATCGCCACCTGGTGCGAGATGAGCCGGTGCTGCCGCAGCCGATTACCCGGCCGCGCAGCTACCGCGACCTGGACCAGATTCCCGACGATTTCGACTGAATCGCGTCGATGCAGCGGTTTCCAATAGGGTTGCACGGGACAGGAGGACCGATGAGGACGACGGTGCGAGCGGCTGTGCTGGTGGCGGGTTTGATGCTGTTGTCGGGTTGCGCCTCCGGTGGCAAAACGGGGGCCGGCGAGAGCGGATTCGTCACGCTCTTCAACGGCAAGGACACCACGGGATGGATTTACGGGAGCAAGGCCGGGGAAGGCTACCAGGTGGAGAACGGCGTCCTGTACTGTACGGCCAAGGACGGGGGCAATCTGTTCACGGAGAAGGAATACGCGGACTTTGTCTTCCGCTTTGAGTTCCGCTTGACGCCCAACGGCAACAACGGCGTGGGAATCCGCGCCCCGCTGAAGGGTGACGCGGCCTACGTGGGTATGGAGATCCAGATCCTTGACGACAGCGGATCGGCGTACCAGGCCCTGCGCCCGGAACAGTACCACGGGTCGATCTATGACCTTTTCCCGGCCAGGCGCGGGTCGCTCAAACCCGTGGGCGAGTGGAACACTGAGGAGATCATTGCCAAAGGTCGGCGCATCACGGTCAAGGTGAACGGCCAGACGATCGTGGATGCAAATCTCGACGACATCAAGGACCCGGCCAAACTGGCCAAACACCCGGGCATCAATAACCCCAGGGGCCACATCGGGTTCCTGGGGCACGGGTCGCGAATCGAGTTTCGGAATATCCGGGTGAAGGAGTTGTGACCGGCGACCGATCGGGCTGGTTCTGCTCGCGGTGATTGTGCCGCCGGCGCAGTCGGTCTTCAGATGGTGGACGGATCAATCGGCCTATGATCAGGCGCGGGGCAAGCCGGGCGGGTTGATCGTGAAAGGAAGGCTGCGTTGAGCCCCTTTGTGGACGATCCCCTGGCCGTCATGGGGAGGATCGACCCGAAGTACAAGCCCGTCTGGGCGGGGCGGTCGGAAGCGGAACAACTCGCGCTGGCTCGCTATTTTCTGCCTCATCGATCCGGCAGGCCGCTACTGGGGCCCACGCGGCCGCGGGTTGTCAAGTGGTATTGCCCCTTCGCCGACCAGCGCCAGTTCCCCGCCGGCCATCGCTACTGCATCAACGTCTACACGGGCTGCGCGCATGGATGCGAATACTGCTATGCGGCCGCGTACACGCCCGATGGCGCGCGGACCAAGGATCGCTTTGCGTCGCAGATCGAGCGGGACATGGAGGACCTGGAGCGTTTTGATGTTCCCCCGGCCCCTGTGCACCTGTCCAACAGCACCGATCCCTTTCAACCGCTGGAGATCGAGGCGCGACACACGCAGTTGACCCTGGAGCGGATTGTCGCGTACAGGCGGCGATTCACATCGGTCGTGGTGCTGACGCGCAATCCGCTGCTGGCCTCGCGGCCGCCGTACATTGAACTGCTCAGATCCATCGGGGAGCCCTGCCGGGTCGAAGTCAGCCTAGCGTTCAATCGGGAGGAGGCCCGGCGCGTGTACGACCCGCACGCGCCGACGGTTGCCGACCGGGTTGCGGGCATTCTCGCTCTGCGCCGGGCCGGCATTCCCGTGGCGCTGCGCATCGACCCGCTGCTGCCGCCTGCCCTGTCTGAACTGGGCCTGCCCGAGGCGCAGACAAGGGATGACCTGGAATCGCTGGTGCGTTTGGCGGCGGACGCGGGCGTTACGCATGTGGTCTGGTCGGTGGTGAAGGTGGTCCGTTCGCGTGCCGGCCGGCTTTCGCCCGTCATGCAGGCGGTCAAGGCCGCCTTTGAGCGGATGGCCGGGCCGCGGAAACTGGTGTTCCGGGGCGGCAGTTGGCGCTTGCCGGAGCAGATCGCGGCTGATCGGATGGTCCATCCCTTTCTTGAGCTTTGCCGACGCCACCGCGTGTCGGCGGAGCACTGCATGGACAATCTGCTGCGGACGCGGTGATCCGCGTCCCTTTCCACCGTCGCCGCGTCCCTCTATTATCTCAGATTATGCCCGATCAACCGATGCGCAGTATCGCCCACTCCCAGGCCGCTTTTGCCAGGGCCCAGCAGGTCATGCCGGGCGGGGTCAGTTCGCCGGTGCGTGCGTTCAAGGCCGTCGGCGGCACGCCGCTGTTCATCAAGTCCGGGGAGGGGGCGATTCTGACCGACATCGACGGCAACAAGTACATCGACTACGTGGGGTCGTATGGTCCGATCATCGCGGGCCACGCAAATGAGCGTGTTGTGGCCGCCCTTTCAAAGGCGATCGGGCGGGGTTGGTCGTACGGCGCGCCGACGGAACTGGAGACGCAACTTGCCGGGCTGATCATCGAGGCGCTGCCGTCGGCGGAGATGGTGCGGTTCGTGAACTCCGGGACGGAGGCGACGATGTCGGCGATGCGGCTGGCGCGGGCCGTCACGGGTCGCGACCTGATTGTCAAGTGCATCGGCTGCTATCACGGGCATGTTGACGCGCTGCTGGTGCAGGCCGGATCGGGGGCGCTGACGCTCGGATCGCCTTCGTCGCCGGGTGTGCCGGCGTCGGTGGCCGGCACGACCGTGCTGGTGCACTACAACGACCTGGAGGGCGCGCGGGCGGTTTTCGAGAAGTACCCCGGCCGGATCGCCTGCTTCATGGTGGAGCCGGTTCCCGGCAACATGGGGGTGATCAAGCCCAATCCCGGCTACCTCGAGGGCCTGCGCGAGCTTTGCACGCGGCATGGATCGCTGCTGGTGTTCGACGAAGTGATGAGCGGGTTCCGCGTTGCATGGGGCGGCGCGCAGGGCATCTACCGGGTCAGGCCCGATCTGACGTGCCTGGGGAAGGTCATCGGCGGCGGGCTGCCCGTGGGCGCCTACGCCGGTCCGCGCCGGTACATGGAGATGGTCAGCCCGTCGGGAAAGGTGTACCAGGCGGGAACGCTGTCGGGCAATCCGCTGGCGATGAGCGCGGGCCTGGCGACGCTTCAGATCATGCAGGAACCGGAGAGTTACCAGGCGCTGGAGAATCTGTCGGCGCTGCTCGAGGCCGGCCTGGCCGAGGCCGCTCGCTCGGCCGGCGTCCCGGTTGTCATCAATCGCGTCGGCTCGATGATCACGCCGTTTTTCGTGCGGTCGAGGCAGGCCGCGGTGAGCAATTTCTCGGAGGCGACCGCCTGCGACACGGACGGATTTGCCACGTTCTTCAACAGCATGCTTGACCAGGGCGTGTACCTGCCCCCGTCGCAGTTTGAGGCGTGGTTTCTGAGCCTGGCGCATACGCCGCAGATCATTGAGACGACCGTTGCCGCCGCCGGGCGGGCATTTGCGGCGGTGGCGGCGACGCGAGCCTGAGCGGGTGGTCGGGCAGGCAACGGGCCTGGGGATCGGGTGATGCCTTAACAGGAGGCCTGCGGATGTGGAAAACACTTGGCATTGCGGGGACCGTTCTGTTCTGCATCGCCGCGGCGGGCGGACAGGAAATCCAGATCGCCAACCCCTCGTTTGAACAGGGCGGCCAGAGGCCGACAGGATGGAGCCTCAGGGGCGGCGGCTCGGTCCTGTCCGAGAATGGTTCGCGAGCCATTGCCGTGACCGGCACGGGCGCTCCGGACAGCAGTTCGGCCTGGCAATCCGAGCCGCTGCCGTTCCGGCCGCTGGGCGTGTATCGGCTGGGCTTCAGAATGCGCCGGGTCGCCGGATCGACGGGACTTGCCATATCCGGCCCGGGGTTCTGCAACCGCGACATTTCCTCGCCCCCGGAAGAGTGGACCGTCTTCGAGTCGTTCTTCATGGCGCCCGCGCGACTGCCTGCCCAGGACGCGAGCCTGCGGTTCGGCCAGTGGGAGTTCAAGGGAACCGTTGCGTTCGATGACATTACGCTTCACCCGGCCATTCCGCTCTATGCGCAGCAGGGCGACCTGGTGCTGGGCGAGGGGGAAATGCTGCTTGGCCACGAGTACCGGTTCACAGCGCCGTTTTCCTCCGCCAGCGCCAACCATGCCCGGCCGCTCCATGCATTCACCGCGCGATTCAATACCAACCGCTGGGTATTCGCGGCGGAGGATACGGTGACTTATCAGCATGCGGTGGGGAATCGAAGGCAGCGGGGCGCCCGCGTTGGGGTCGGGGTCAGTTATCACACGGCCGGCGAACTGGTCATCGAGTGTTCGAGCGACCAGCAGCAGTGGCAGACGTTGGGAACGCTGGCGAAGGTGTCTGCGGGGGAATTCGAGATCCCGGACGGCGCGGCGTTTGTGCGCCTTCGCGCCCGCGGCGGCGGGTCGAATCAGGCGAACCTGCAGGTCGCTTCGTACAACTACAGCTCGGTGCTGGATGGAGAAGAGGCCTCGCTTGCGGGCTGGACTCGCTTCCTGGTGGTCACTTCGGCCGATCCGGCGCTGGCCGTGCGCGTCGACGACATCGGGCAGGGACTGCCGGGCGGAAGGAACGTCTTGCGGGGCGTTGTCGTGGCCCAACGAGGCGGAACGGCCGAACTGGTGGTGGATGTCGCCGGCCAGGCGAGCCGCCATGTGCTGGAACTCAAGGCCGGTTCCAACACGATCGAATTGCCGTACCATGTTGCGGGGACGGGGACGATTCCGCTCCGCGTGCGTCTGGGGGGCTTCCGGGCCGAGACGTCGTTGAACGTGGCGGAACTGCATAATGCCTCGTACGGGGCGTCGCTGCCGGAACAGAGCCCCAAGTCGGCGCTGTGGTGGTGCTCGTCGGGTTGGAAGGTGAGCCGCCAGCGTCCTGCGCCGACGGCGCACTCGGACGCGGTCCTGGTGCGCGCGGCCCGCAATGAGGCGGAGGCGGTGCAACTGGTGCTTCGGCCGCGGGTGGACATTCGCGGGCTCACCGTGCGCATCTCGTCACTTGCCGGCCCTGACAACGCGGTGATCGGGCCGGAGAACATCGACATTCTGCGGGTGCGATACGTTCAGATCACGCGCCCGACGGACGCGACAGGAATCGTGGGGCCGTGGCCCGACCCGTTGCCGCCGATGGACGGGCCGATTGACCTGCGGGCCGATGAGAATCAGCCGCTGTGGATTCGCTTCCGGGTTCCGCGCGGGGCCAAGCCGGGCGTATACGGCGGGCGGATTCTGCTGTCGGGGGTCCAGTACACGGACCAGGCGGACCTGAAGGTTGAAGTGTACGACTTTGAACTGCCCGACCGGATGACGTGCGTGACGGCCTTCGGTTTTTCGCACTGGAATGTTCTGCGGTACCAGAAGCTGGAGGAGGCCGGCCATCGCCGGACGGTGCTGGAGAAGTATCTTGCCAGTTTCGCCGCCCACCATATCTCGCCCTACGACCCCGCCCCGCTGGATGCCATCAAGGTGACGTGGGACAAGGCGACGCTGACGCCCCGCTTCGACTTTTCGGCGTGGGATGCCGCGATGACGCGGGCCATCGACCATTACCGCTTCAATTCATTCCAACTGCACATTCCGGGGATGGGCGGCGGGACGTTCCACTCGCGCGTCGAGGGGGAACTGCTTGGATACAAGGATGGCACGCCCGAGTACCGAAAGGCCTTCGAGAACTACTGCAAGGCGATCGAATCGCATCTGCGGGAGAAAGGCTGGCTGAACCGGGCCTACGTCTATTGGTTTGACGAGCCCGATCCGAAGGACTATGCGTTCGTCAACGCGGGATTCCGCAAACTCAAGGAAGCCGCGCCGGGTTTGAACCGGATGCTGACCGAGCAGGTGGAGCCGGAACTGGCGGGCGGACCGAACATCTGGTGCCCGGTGAGCTACGAGTACAACCACCAGGCCGCCGAGGAGCGCCGCAGGCACGGGGAGAAGTTCTGGTGGTATGTCTGCACCGCCCCCAAGGCGCCCTACGCGACACTCTTCATTGACCATCCCGCGACGGAACTGCGGGTGTGGCTGTGGCAGACGTGGCAGCGAAAGATCGACGGCATCCTGGTTTGGGACACCAACTACTGGACCAGCCCGACGGCCTATCCGAAGAAGGAATTGCCGCAAAACCCGTATGAGGACCCGATGAGCTGGCAGACCGGCTATGGGGCGGCCCCTGGGTCCAGGAACCCCTGGGGCAATGGCGATGGCCGGTTCATCTACCCGCCGGAGGCGGCGGCCAACGGCTTGCCGGCCGGTCCGGTGCTGGACGGTCCGGTGGAGAGCATTCGTTGGGAAATGCTGCGCGACGGCATCGAGGATTACGAATACTGCGCCATCCTGCGCAGGCTGCTGGCGGAGAAAGGGGACCGGCTGCCGCCTTCGCGGCGGGAGTCGCTTGCAAAGCTCCTGGAAGTTCCTGACTCGATCACCTCGACGATGACCGTCTTCACCAAGGACCCCGCGCCAATCGAGGCCCACCGGCACAGCCTGGCCAAGGCGATCGAATCGCTGCGATGATGGCCGCGGCGGATCAGGATCGGCCGTAAACGTAGTCGTGGAGAAAGTGGATCTGGGCCTCCTGCTGCGAGGCATGGTAGGCATTGAGGTCGCCGATGGAGATCATCCCCAGGAGCCTGCCCTCGCCATCGCACACGGGGAGGTGTCGGATGCGGCGATCGCGGAGAATGCCGCCGGCGTCGTTGATGTCCGTTTCCGGGGGACAGCAGACCACCTGGCGAGTCATGGCGTCGCGCACGCGCATGGTCGAAGGGGCCTGCTCGGCCGCCACGACGCGGGAGAGCACGTCGCGTTCGGTAAAGATTCCGGCGACTCGCTGGTCTTCCATCACGACCAGCGCCCCGATCTTGCGTTCGTTCATCAATCGCGTGGCCTCGAGTACGGTGGCGTCGGCGGAGATCGTGTGGACCTGCCCGCCCTTGGTTCGAAGAATGTCCTGCACGGTCGGCATTGTCGCTCCCTGAAATGAGTGCTGTCCGTATGCACTTATAGCGCCGGGCCGGCGCCGATGTCCAGCTTGTGAAAGATTTAACGGTCAGGGTGGGATGCGGCCGGCGTCATCAATGGCCCGTATGCCCAAAGCCCCCGCCGCCGCGATCCGTTTCGTCAAGGTCCTCCACGCCGACGATCTGGACCTCGGGCACGGGGGCGATCAGCATCTGGGCGATGCGCATTCCGCGTTCGATGGTGAACGCCGCGGGGCCCAGGTTGATCACCGGGCAGCAGACCTCTCCGCGATAATCGGCGTCGATGGTTCCGGGGGAGTTGACCAGGGTGATGCCGTGCTTGAGGGCCAGTCCGGATCGGGGACGAATCTGCGCCTCGTACCCCGGCGGGACGGCCATCATGAAGCCGCAGGGAATGAGCCGGATCTCGCCGGGCCGGAGGACGACCGGCTGGCTGACGGCCGCCGCCAGATCCAGGCCCGCGGCATGGGGGGTCATTTTCCGGGGCAGCGGCAGGTCGGGATTGTGCGGCAGACGCTTGATCCGGATCACGATCGCGTCGGACATGCGGGCAGTTATCCGCGAAACGCGGCGGCGACACAAGCGCGGATGCGGCCTGTGGAAAAGCCCCCTGCGGCGACGATAATCGGCTCCACGGGCCGATGATGATGCCAAGACCGCGTCGCTTTCTTCCGCGCAACTGGCCACTGGCCGGCAAGATGGTGGTCTACCTGCTCACGGCGGCTCTGTTGCCGTTGGCGGTGGCAACGTGGGTCATTTCGCGGCAGAGCGAGGATGCGCTGGAAGCGGCGGTGCGGCTGAATCTTCAGCTGGTGGCGCGAATGACGGCTTCGCGCCTGGACCAACTGGTGATCGACACGTTTCGCTCGCTGAACCAGATCAGCCGGGACGATTCGATCGTCGCCCTCTGCGAGCAGGGGGGCGAGGCCGGCCGCGAGATCACCGCCGCCGCCACGCGGCGCCTGGAGGTTGCCGTGGCGGCGAACCCGGATTATTCGGCCCTGTTCGTGATCGACCAGTTCGGGCTGGGACTGACCGGGAGCTACGAGAGGCTGGCGGACCGCGATTACTTCTTCCGCGATTACTTCCAGCAGGCGATGCGCGGACAGTCGTATGTCTCGGAAATCGCAATGGGGCGGGCGACGCGTGTTCCGGCGGTCTATTTCGCCGTGCCGGTGCGGCACGGCGATGACGAGAGCGAGCCGGTCATCGGCGTGCTGGTACTCAAGTTCAACGGCGAGCGCATCTGGGCGCTGATCGACCAGGTGAAGGTCGGCCGGTCCGGGTACGCGATGCTCTCCGACGGAAAGGGGCTGGTGATCGGGCATCCGCGCCGTGACCTGCTGTACCGTCGTTTTGCTCCCCCTGGGCCGGAGGACGGCGGGATTTCCGAGCAGGCCGCGCGTTACGGGGTGGCCCGCATCGAGTCGCTGAACCTGCCGGAGCTGCTCGAGCCGATGACGGACCGTAGCACCGCGGGATCGCTGGTCGTCCGGCTGCCCGAGCCGGGCGATTCGCGGCGGCAGCAGCCCTGGGTGATCGGCTATGCGCAGATGCGCGAGCGCGACTGGAAGGTGGCGGTGGTGGTTCCCGAATCGCAGTTTGCCCGCCCGGCGGCGGAGCTGATCCGGCAGCAGGCCCTGGTGGTCCTGGTCGTGGCGATCGGAGCCTGCGTGCTGGCGATCCGCCGCGCGCGGCTGATTGTCAGGCCGATCGTCGAGATCAAGGATGCCGCCGACAGGCTTGCGAAGGGGGATTTCAGCGCGCGGGCGGAGGTTGAGGGAGATGACGAGTTGGGGAAGCTTGCGGGCGCGTTCAACGCCATGGTGAGCCAGCTCCGCGAGCGGATGTCTCTGCGCAATTCGATGGAGCTGGCGACGCAGGTGCAGCGGAGCCTGCTGCCGGCGCACGAGCCGTGCGATCCGCGACTGGAGATCGTCGGGCGCAGCCGGTACTGCGACGGCACCGGGGGCGACTACTACGATTTCGTGGAGACGGCCGGGGGCTTGCTGATCGTGGTCGGCGACGTGATGGGGCACGGCATTGCCGCGGCGCTGCTGATGGCCCTGGCCCGCGGATCGCTGCGCGCGTCGGTTGAGCGGCAACGGGATCTCGGGGAGTTGATGGGGTGTGTGAACGCCGTGCTCTGTGCGACCGGCGAGCGCCGCAGGTTCATGACGCTGGCGCTGGTCCAGGTCGATTCCGCGGCCGGCGTCGTCCGGTGGGCCAGCGCCGGGCACGATCCGCCGGTGCTGTACGTTCTCGCGGAAGACCGCTTCGAGTTGCTGGAAGGCGGGGATGTGCCGATGGGCATCGACCCGGCCACGTGCTATCAGCAGCACCGGCGGGAGGGGCTGTGCGCGGGGGACGTGATCGTGATCGGGACCGACGGGGTGTGGGAAACACGCAACGCGCAGGGCCAGTGCTTCGGCAGGGACCGGGTCCGGGAGGTGATCCGGCTGCGGCGCAAGAGTACGGCCCGCGAGATTGCCGACGCGATGGAGAAGGAGTTGGCGGCATTCCGCGGCGACGAGCCGCAGGAGGACGACGTGACTTTTGTCATCGTGCGGCTGCGCTGACGGGGTGAGGCGCCGCGGCGGGAATCGGGCCGGTTTGATTTTTCCTTGGCCCCACGTAAGGTGATGTCATGAGCACCGAAGCGCCGGTTTTTGACCCGCAGGACATTCCGTTTGACGCGAAGGTTGCCGTCGTGGCGGCCCGTTTCAATCAGAAGGTGGTGGATGCGCTGCTGGAGGGGTGCATCGGTCGCCTGGCCGATTTCCAGGTTGTCGGCGACCGGGTGGAGATCCACCGGGTTCCGGGTGCCTTTGAATTGCCGCTGGCCGCCAAGTTGCTGGCGCAGACGGGGCGGTTCCGCGCGGTGATCTGTCTTGGGGCGGTGATTCGAGGGGAGACGCCGCACTTCGATTTCGTGGCGGGCGAGGCGGCCCGGGGCCTGGCCGAGGTCGCCCGCGACGAGAAGCTGCCGGTGATTTTCGGGGTTCTGACCACGAACAACGAGCAGCAGGCGTGGGATCGCTGCGGCGGCAAGCATGGCCACGCGGGGGTGCGCGCCGCGGAAGCGGCCCTGGAGATGATTGCCCTGGCGTGGCGCGTCACCAGGGGGCAGGCGGGCGGCAAGCCCCGCAGGCAGTAGGTTTCGCGCAGGGCTTGCGCGTCGTCGATTCAAGCCGCTTTTTCCCGTGATTATCGGCCATCTTTGGGCGCAACAAATGCGGGGCAAGCGTTAAAGTTTGCGCGGGGGCCGGTCCGAATTATGTTGCGGACAACGGGCTCGGTTCACGGTCGGGACGAGCCGCGCGGCCGAACGGATTCGGTTGCGACTGGTCTTGCGACAAGGAGGTTGTGCCCACCTTCATGCTCCGCAGGTCTTGCCGGGGCGGAGCTCCGGCTCGGTTTTCCCGCGATCGTTTCGTGCAACAGTGTGCGGACCCTCAGACCGCCGCGATGCCGGATGCATCGGTGGTCGGCGGGGCCGCGTCGTACACAGTCCCTGGGCGGCGGCATCACGGATGATCGTCGCACCAAAGGGCCCCACCCGGGCCCCGTATCACGGAGGATACCATGAGTCGGATCAACACCAACATTGCGTCTCTCCAGGCGATTCACCGGTTGAACCGCAACAACGCCGACATGGCGATGCGGCTGGAGCGGCTTTCGAGCGGTCTTCGGATCAACAGCGGCAAGGACGCGCCGGCGGCCCTGATTGCCAGCGACACGCTGCGCAGCGAAATCACGGGCATCAACCAGGCCATTGAGAACTCCGAACGCGCCGGGAACGTCATCAACACTGCGGAAGGGGCGCTGAGCGAGGTCTCGGCGCTGCTGCTGGAGATCCAGAGCCTGACCAACCAGGCCGCGAATACCGGCGCGTTGTCCGACGAGGAAGTGGCGGCCAACCAGCTGCAGGTGGACTCGATCCTGAGCAGCATCAACCGCATCGCCAACACCACGCAGTTCAACGGCGTGAAGCTGCTCAACGGCTCGCTGGACTACACGACCAGCGGCGTGAGCGCCACCAACTTCGCCAACGTGCGCGTCAATGCCGTGCGCCTGCCGGACAACGCGGCGGTGAACGTGGTGGTCGCGGTCACCCAGAGCGCGCAGACCGGGACCATCGGATACACCGGCGGCACCCTGGCGGCCAACAACGCGGTCACCGTCGAGATCGCCGGCAACAAGGGGACCGAGCAGATCAGCTTCGCCGGCGGCACGACGGTGGCGGCGATGGTGACGGCGATCAACGCCGTCAAGGCCTCCACCGGGGTCAGCGCCAGCGTGAGCGGCGGCGATCTTCGCCTGGACAGCACGGCGTTCGGGGCCAGGCAATACGTCAGCCTGGTCACGATCAGCGGCACGTTCGTGCCCACCAAGGCGATCGACTACGGCCGGGACGCCGCCGTGACCATCAACGGCGCCGCGGCTTCGGCGAACGGCCTGTCGGTCTCCTATCGCTCGAGCAACCTGGACATCGAGCTGGAACTGGGCACGGCTTTCAATACCGCCGGCAACGACAACTTCTACATCACCGGGGGCGGCGCGACCTTCGCCCTGGGATCGAAGATCACCGAGCCCAACAAGGCCTCCCTCGGCCTGGCGTCCATTTCCACCGGGCGACTGGGGGACAACCTGGTGGGTTACCTGTCCACCCTGGGCAGCGGCGGGGCCAATTCGCTGTCCAGCGGCAACCTGGTGCGGGCGCAAAACATCATTGACAAGGCGATCAAGCAGGTTGCCAATCAGCGCGGCCGCCTGGGCGCCTTCCAGAAGGAGATCCTTGACTCGAACATCAACAGCCTGTCGGTAGCCCTGGAGAATGTCACCGCAAGCGAAAGCGCGATCCGGGACGCGGACTTTGCGTCGGAGACGGCGGCTTTGACCCGTGCCCAGATTCTGGTGCAGGCCAACACGTCCGTGCTGGCGCAGGCCAACACCAGTCCGCAGAATGTGCTGGCGCTGTTGCAGCGGTAGCCGCGATAGCAGGATAGGCACTGGAGGAGGCGGCCAGCCGGTACGGGCCGCCTTCTTCCATTCTCGGGGATCAGTCGTCGGCGGCGGGGCTCAAACCGGCGGCCGCCGGAACCGACGCGGCCTCCGGTCGTCTACTCAAGGCCGCACATGCCCTGGTTGGGACATCCCGGACACTGGGGCATGCCCGCATCGCCGGCCGAGTCCTTCGACTGGGCCGCGAAAGCGCTCAGGAGGCGTTCGGTCCGGTCGGACCCGCAGGCCGGGCAGGGTGGGTTGGCGGTGGGCTCCATGGTCCGCATGAGCTTCTCGAATTTTTCGTTGCACTTCTTACAGGCGTATTCGTAGATCGGCACGTGAAAACTCCTTGTACCGTCGTTCTGTCCGGGTATTTTAGCACGCAAAGTCGGACAGAACAGGACATCGGGCAGGAGGATCGCATGGCCAAACAGAGCCGCTTCGACGTGAGCAAGTTCATCAATCCGTCGCAGGTGGGCGGGATTGACGCCTACACGATTGACGAGGGGGAAGGTCGCGGCGTGAGGGCGCTGGCGGTGAACACCGGGGGCGGGCTGCGATATCGTGTCCTGCCGGATCGCGGGCTGGACATCGACCAGGCTTTCTTTAACCAGCACAGCCTGACGTTCCTGTCGCACAAGGGCGTGACGCCGCCCACCCGCGCCCTGGATCGCGGGCTGGACTGGCTCAAGGGGTTTCCCGTGGGCCTGTTGACCAGCTGCGGTCCCAGCGGCATGGGCGCGCCGTGCAACGACCAGGGGGAGGAGGTCGGGTTGCACGGTCCGCACTCGAACACGGCGGCCGCGATCGAGTCGGTGATCCAGCCGGATCCGCGAGCCGGCCGGAACCAGATGATGATCGTCGGGCGGGTGCGGACGGGGGCGTTTTACGGCCCCTGCTACGAGTTGCGTCGCACGATCGTCTCGACGCTCGGGGAGAACTGGATCGACATCGAGGACGAGATCCTCAATGCCGGCAACACGCGGCAGCCGCACGGCTGGCTGCTGCACATCAACCTGGGGTATCCGCTGATCGACGAGGGGGCGGTGTTCTGCTATGACGCAAGCCGCGTCGAGCCGGTGGGGGGCAGCGCCGAATCGGCGGCGTGGTTTTCCGCCCCAAACGATTACAAGCGCTGCCGGGGGCCCATGAAGGAACACCGCGGGCCCAATTCGTTCGTCGGCTACATCTACCCGCGGGCCGACCGCGGGGGCATGGCCACGGTGGGGGTGGTCAACCGCAAGCTGAAGCTGGGACTCGCGATTCACTACAACGTCAACGAGTTCACACGCTGCACGAACTGGCAGCACTGGGGTCTGCGAGAATACGTGGCCGCGCTGGAGCCGTGCACGGGCAGCGTGGAGGGGCGCGACAAGGACCGCAAGGCGGGAATTCTGCCGTTCCTAGCTCCCGGGGAGCGAAAAGCCTACCGCTACCGGATCGAGGCGGTGGCCGACAGGGAAGGGCTCGAAGCGCTGCTGGCGCTGAACGGGTAGGCCAATCAGGCGACCTTCTGCCCCGTTGCGTCCAGGTACAGTTCGATCTCAACGGGTGGCTTGACGGGCGACTGCTCGTGGGCGGCCAGTTCCTCCCTCAGCACGCGACGGCTGCGCTGCACGGTTTCGTCGATCCGCTGGTTGAGCCTGCCGACCAGCCACGCGGTCATCGTCTGTGCCTGCTCCTCGAGCTTTGCCAGGCGGGCCGAGACATCCGCTTCGACGGCCGAGGCGATCGCCGCGGCCCGCGGGCGCAGGGTCTCCAGTCGCTGGGCGATCTGCTCCTCGTGCAGTTCGCTGCTGTGGCGAATTCCCGCGAGCATGCGGCCCAGGCGCTGGGAGAGGTTCTTTTCCGCCTGCTCGATGGCCTCAGCGGCGCGGGGTCCCAGGTCGCGGATGCGCTGGGCCAGGGTGTCCTCCACGTCCTGCACGATTGTCTCGCGGACGCGACGCAGTTCCTCCATCCTCTGATTCATTTCCTGCCGCGCCGCGTCCACATGCGACCTGGCCTGCTCGCGGGTCGCATCGCATTCGTGCCGGATCTGCGCCACCAGCGGCTCAAGGTCGAGCTTCATGCGGCCCGTGATTTCCTGGATTTGGGCGAGCATCTGCTGTCGGGTTTCGATGATGCGGGATGCGGCACATCGCTCGGCCTCGGCGGCCAGTTCGCAGAACTGCGACCTGATCCGGTCCTGCGCGTCGGCGATTCGCTTCTCCGCCGCCGCAACGCGCTGTGCGAGCTTCCGCTGGGTCGCTTCAACCAGGACTTCCACGAGCTGTTCGCAGCGGGTTGCCTGGGTTTCAAGATCCCTGCGAAGGGGAGCAACCACGGCCTGGGTGCGCGTCTCCAGGTCGGCGACGGCGGCCTTGAGCATTTCCTCGACGGCGGCGCCGAACTGGGCGGCGGAATCGCGCAGTTCCTGGTGCTTCAGGTCCATTTCGCGGGCCAGTTCCCGGGCGGCGTTGCGGACCTGGTCCAGGTCGCGATGAGCCTCGGAAGAGACTTCCGCGGCCCTGGCGCGGAGGGCCTGTTCGAGGTCCTCTCCGGCTTTCTCCATCTGCTGGCGGATCTCGCTGGTCTGGCGGTGGCCCCACTTGAGCCATGCCTTTTCCATTCCGGCGAGTTGTTCGTTGCAGCGGGTCTCGATCTGCGCGGCCCTGGCGGTGATTTCCTCCATCTGCTCAGCCAAGGCGTTCCTGGCCCCCATGATCCAGTCGCGCACGCCCTGGCGCGACTCATCGACCACCTGGGCGACGGCATCGGCCGCGAAGGTCTTGCTCTGTTTGAGTTGATCCAGGAGAGGATAGGCTTCGGCCACCTGCTTGCGGAGCGATTCGGCGAGAGTGCGGAGGCTCTCATCGAGGCGGGCGACCAGCGCCAGCCGCGTCTCCAGCCGCGACTCGGCGGCCGAAAGTTCCGCCATCCGCTGGGTGATGCGTTGGATGAGCGGGGGCAGATTGGACAGGTCGAGGTCGGCCATGCGCAGAGTCCCGCGGAGTATGTCTCTTCGTGTCACATTATCGGCGCTGCGCCCCCGGAAGGATCAGTAAGTTCCCGCCGGATGCACAAAACTCGGCTGTTGCCTCCGGTGAAACCCAGCGGTATCGTGATGCACACAAGGTGTGCGTAACGGTTCGGGATCGGCTCGGTTCGTGGGTGTCTGGGCATTTTCAGGAGATTAGCATGGTTCGTTTCATTTGCTCGGCGTGTCTGGTCGTGTTTCTGGCTCTTGGCGTGCATGGGGCCAATGCGCCGGCCCCCGCAACCTACGCCGAGAATCAGAAGGTTGAGATTCGCGAGGGGGATACCTGGTCGGCCGCGACGATTGTCCGGAAGGAGGGCCGTCGCTACCTGATCAAGTACGAGGGTGCCGATGCGACCGAGGAATGGGTGACGGCCGACCGAATCCGTCTGCCGGGAGACGCTTCGCCGGCGGCTGCCAATGGCGGGGAACAGCCCCAGAAGGTGACCGGTTTGGACCAAGCCAGGGCGCCTGCGTGGCAGGTGGGACAGAAGGTGGAAGTCAAGTGGGGCGGGATGTGGTCCGCCGCGACGATAACCAACAAGCGCGGTGAGTGGTACCTGGTTACTTACACCGAACGGGGCGGCAACCGGGAGTGGGTGGAACCGTGGCGAATTCGGGCCGTGGGATCGAAGGAAGACAAAATCGGGCATGCTTCGCCGAACCCGGCAATTATGCCCGGCAGGCCGGTTCCTCCGCCCCCCTCGCAGACTCCCGGCCCGGCGCCCAGGCCGTTTGGTGCTGCCGGCGATGCGCAACAGGCGGAAGAGGACAAGGCGCTGGCGAGCGATCCGGCATACCGGGCGGCGGATGCTTCCTCGGCCAGGCCGGTGCTCATTGATCCGGGTGTCGGAAAGCCGCCGCTTGACCCCGCGCCAAAGGCTGTCGCGAAGCCTGCCAGCAGGGCGATTGCCCTGAAGGGAGCAACGGGACAGTTCTTCGATTCGCCGACAGCCATTCTCTTTCCCCGCGGACTGTCCAACCAGGTCATGGTGGCGCACGTGGACAGCGCGCCGGGCAAGCGGGCGGCCGGGCGGCTTGAGCGGGTGGACCTAGCGGCCGGACGGTCGCTGGCGGTCTACACGTTCGAGCCGGAACTCACCCCGCTGGATGTCAGCCCGGACGGCAAGCAGGCTTTGCTGCGCACGACGCGGAGCGGCGCCGGTAAGAACGACCGCATCGAGATCTGGTCGCTGGAGGGTGCCAAGGCTCAGAGAAAGTGCATCCTGGTCCCCTACGGTGACCAGGAATGGCACGGCCGCAATGTTGAGGCGGGACTGTTCATTGACGCTGCCCATGTTCTGACTGTCAGCGCCAAGGGATCGATGGACCTGTGGAACATCGAGACAGGCAAGGCGGAGTGGACGTGCAGCGCGGGTGCCGGCGCCCGGCCGTTCTTCACGCCGGGAGGCAAACAGGTGGTGTTCCTCAGCGACAGGAACGCCGTGTTCATGGACCCGGCGGCCGGTTCGGTGGTCGGGGCGGTGCCGGTGGATGCGGCGGCCGGGTCGGTGGCGGTCAGTCCCAGCGGAAGGCAACTGGCGGCGTTCAGGGGCGGAGATGTTGCGGTTTATGATCTTTCGACGGGATCGCTCACCGGCCAGTTTGCCCTGCGCGTCATCGGCAGGCAGACGGCAATGCCGGCCGAGGGCTTTGTGCTGCTGGACGGCTCGATCCTCATCGATCTGGAGCGGCGGATTCCGCTCTGGAAATACGGCATGACGCAGGGCGCGACCGCAGTTTCGCCGGATGGCGCGTTCTGGTACGTCCGCAAGGCGGATCGGCCTGTCCTGGCCTGTTACGATGTGCCGCACGCGGAGGCCACGAGCCTGGCCAGGACGCTCAAGGCCGAGGATCTGCTTCTGCTGAAGCCGGGCGTGAAGGTGGCGCTGATCAACAACGTCAGCGCGGACGACCAGCAGCGCAAGGCCATCTCGGACGCCCTGGTGGCGCAGATCAAGTCCCTGGGCCTGGTCGCGGATGACGCGGCGGCCATTCGAATCACGGCGTCGATCGAGCCGGGCAAGAGCGAAGAGCGGACGTATCGCGCCTTCGGCGAGCCGGCTTTCGCTTCGGGGACCAAGGTAACGGTCACGCCGCAGATCAGCAAGGTGACGATCGAGTCGGAAGGGAAGACCGTGTGGGAATCCAGGGCGGTGGCGTCGGCGGGCTTCATGCTGCTCATGAAGGAGGGCCAGACGATTGAGCAGGCGGTCGCGGAAGCGACCAAGCCCAATCTCAAGTTCTACGACACGGTGAAACTCCCGGTGTACGTGACAAGGCCGCGTGATCCGGAATGGTACGGCGAGTCACAGTTGCCGTAGTGGGGGCGTCTTCTGCCGTTGGAGCGGGAGGGCTGCGGTTGCCGGGTGAACGGTCGATCACCGGATGAAGTCCTTGATCGGACGAATCGACGGAGTGAGACATGCGACAGGCGGTTGCGGTTTTGGCATTGTCCTGGTTGGCGGGGGCGGCGCGGGCGGCGGATACGCGCCCGGCCGCGGCGCCTTCGCCGACCGAGTCGAACCAGGCGGGCGGGGGGGCGAATCCCTTCACGATATCGACCATCATGCAGTGGGTGGCGGATCACGGGTTGACGATTCTGGTGATCCTCCTGGGGGTGGTGGTGCTGCACCGGGTGGTTCGGGTGGCCAGCGACCAGATTGCGGTGCTGCTGGCACGCGGTACGACGCGCGGCGTGGAGGCCGACCGCCGCAAACGGGTTGATACGCTGGTGGGGGTTTTCCGCCAGGTGTCGACGCTCGTGGTGTACGGAGGGGGCCTGGTGATGCTGCTGGACGAGATCGGCGTGCCGGTGACGCCCGTGCTGGGGGGGGCGGCGGTGGCGGGCCTGGCGGTGGCGTTCGGCGCCCAGACTCTGATCCGTGACTTCTTCATGGGCATGATGCTGCTGGTGGAGGAGCAGTACAGCGTCGGGGACGTGGTGCGGATCGGCGGCATTGCCGGCCGGGTCGAGCGGATCACGCTGCGCACGACCATGCTGCGCGACCAGGAGGGGATCGCGCACTTCATTCCGCACGGGACGATCACGACAGTCAGCAACCTGACGCACACCTGGTCGCAGATCCGGTTCGACATCGGGGTGGCGTACAAGGAGAACGTGGACAACGTGATCGAGGTACTCATGGACCTGGCGATGGGGATGCGGAAGGACGCCCGCTGGAGCGATGACATCATCAGTGATCCGGAGATGCTGGGAGTGGAGAATTTCGCCGATTCCGCGGTGGTGATCCGGTTCGTGATGCGGACCCGTCCGCTGAGACAGTGGCCGGTGCGCCGCGAGATGCTGCGGCGGATCAAGAACCGGTTCGACGAGCTGGGGATCGAGATTCCCTTCCCGCATCGCACCGTGTACCACCGCAATGCGATCGAGTCGCACGGGGGTCTTTCCGCGGGATCGGATTGAGCCGGGAGGAAAGATCAGGCGCGGCGGCCGAGTTTCTTGCCGAGCGTGTCGATGATGACGGCCACCAGCAGCGTCGCGCCGATGACCAGGGTGTTCCAGTAGACATCCACGCCCAGCAGTGTCAGCGCGTTGATGATGATCGCCATGAGAAGGGCCCCCAGGAAGGAGCCGAAGACCGTGCCCTCGCCGCCCTGGAGGCTTGCGCCGCCGATGATGACCGCGGAGATGACCTTCAGTTCCAGCCCCGTTCCCGCCGTCACCGAGGCGCTGCCCAGGCGGGCCGTCATGACGACCCCGGCCAGCGCCGCCAGCAGGCCGATCAGCGCATAGTTGAAGATCTTGACGAAATCGACGGGAATTCCCGAGAGCACGGCGGCCTTTTCATTGCTGCCGATGTAGTAGTTCTGCCGGAAGAACCGACTCTTGCGCATCAGCAGGTCGCCGAGCAGGACGAGCACGGCCGCGATGAGGATGGGGTATTGGATGCCCAGGAGGGGATCGGTTCCCTGCCCGATCACCTTGAACGACTCCGGCAGGCCGGTGATGTTCTTGCCCCGCGTGAGCACGAGGAGCACCCCGCGGATGATGCTCATCATGGCGAGGGTGGTGATGAACGGGTTGATGCCGACCTTGGTGACGATCAGCCCGTTGACCAGGCCAATGGCCGCCCCGACCGCCAGCGCCGCCAGCACGGCCAGGGGAACCGGGACTCCGCCGGCCATGCACCAGGCGGCGACGGCGCCGGTCAGCGCCACGACGGAACCCACCGACAGGTCGAATCCGCCGCTGACCAGCAGAATGGTCATGCCGATTGCGACAATGGACTCGATCGACATGCCCAGGAACAGGGCCATCAGGTTGTTCTGCGTGAGAAAGAAGGGGGAGGCAAAGCTCATGGCCACGCCGGCCAGCAGAATGATGCCGACGATCATGAATTCACGAAAGGCCGTCAGCCGCGAGAGCCGGGCGCGCGTCGTCGGTGCGGGGTCCAGGTCCATTGACTTGCGCTGCGGGGTCAGCACGGGCATGTCAGTTCAACTCCACGCCGCTGGCGGCGGCGATTATGCCTTCCTCCGAGGCCCGGGCCGCGTCCATTTCGGCGACGATCCGGCCGGCGCGCATGACCATCACGCGATCGGAGAGGCCCAGGATTTCCTGAAGGTCCGAGGAGATCATGATGATTCCCACGCCGCGGGCGGCCAGTTCTCGCAGCAGCGCGTAGATCTCGCCACGGGCGCCGACATCCACTCCGCGCGTGGGTTCGTCCACGATCAGCACCCGGGGGCGGATTCCGGTCCACATCGACAACAGCACCTTCTGCTGGTTGCCGCCGGAAAGGTTGCCCACCGCCTGGTGGATGGATGTGGCGACGATGTTGAAGCGGCGACAGCCGGCCAGTGCGGCATCGCGCACGGCGGCGTCGCGCATCAGTCCCAGGAACGCGAAACGCCCAAAGCTGGGCGCAACGCAGTTGTCGCGAATGCTCATTCTCAAAAACAGCCCCTGTTCCTTGCGATCCTCCGTCAGGTAGCCGATGCCCTCGCCGATGGCCGCCGCAGGCGAACTCAGCCTGAGTTCCCGGCCCTCCAGCACGATCCGGCCCCGGTCCGGCGGCTCGATTCCCGCGATGGATCGGCCCAGTTCCGTGCGGCCGGCGCCGACCAGTCCCGCGATTCCGAGGATCTCGCCCCGCCGGAGCTCAAGCGAGATGTCGCGAAAGGCCCCGGCGCGGGATGCGTTGCTGACAGAGAAATATGGTTCGCCGACCGGATTCACCCGGCGGCCGTAGACGTTGGACAACTCGCGCCCCACCATCCTGCGGATCAGCAGGTCTTCCGTGGCATCGGCGATCGGGATGGTATCGACGTATCGGCCGTCGCGCATCACGGTGACGCGGTCGGCGATCTGAAAGATTTCCGGCAGATGGTGGGAGATGTAGATGAAAGCGATTCCCCGGGCCTTGAGGCGGCGGATGTTCTGGAACAGAAGGCGCGTCTCGGGCGCCGTCAGCGAGGATGTCGGCTCGTCCAGGATGAGCACGCGCGGGTTGTGCGACATGGCCTTGAGGATCTCGACCACCTGCCGTTGCGCGACCGACAGGTTCCTCACGGGGGTGCGCGGATCGGCGGTCAGCTCAAACAGATTCAGCAGCTCGCGGGTCTGTTCGTGCAGCGCGGGCCAGTCGATGAGATTCAGGCCTCGCGTCGGCTGACGGTTGGCGAAGATGTTCTCGGCAATGGAGAGACTGGGGGCGAGGCTCAGTTCCTGGAAGACCACGCCGATGCCCTTGCGGCCGGCGTCGAGGGGGTTGCGGAGCCGCACGGGTGCTCCATTGAGGAAGATCTGTCCCTCGTCGGGCTGGTGGACGCCGGCGATGACGTTCATCAGGGTGGTCTTGCCGGCGCCGTTCTCGCCCACCAGGGCGTGGACCTCGCCTGCGCGGAGCTCGAACCTTGCCTGGTCCAGGGCGCGCACGCCGGGGAATGTCTTGACGATGTTGCGGAGTTCCAGGACCAGATCATCCGCCATGGTCGCATGGTAACGCGCGGGGGGCGGGATGTCTCCGCCGTCGTCTAAGGGGCGCCGGCCGTCCCAAGCGACTGCTGGATGCGCTCGTAGATCTGGTCGATGGGCGGGCGATCGTAGATGAAATCGTCGAGTCGCAGAGTACCGCGGAGGCCGGTGGGGAGCTGGTAGGAGACGAAGGCGATGCCCTTGCGTTCCCAGAGCTTGTCATCGACGCCGGTGATCGCCGACAAGGGAACGGGCGGATGGCCGGGGACATGCAATGTGTCCTTGCTGAATCGGACAACTCCACGCGAGCGGTAAAGGGTCCAGCCGAGCATGAACAGGCCCGCCGGAGGCAGAACGATCCCCAGGAACTGGTTAATGAGGACATCCATCCGCGAATGGGGCTCCTTCTCCCTTCTTTCCTGCGCCGCTGCGATCTGCCGGGGCCACTCGAAGAAGCCGTCGCGAATGCACCAGATGCCGAAACCGAGCAGCAGGACGGTCATCAGGTAGCGGGTGTTGCGGAAGTAGCGACCCGGGCCGGCGACGATGTCGGCCTGCGGCACGGGGACGGTGTCCGGCGGAGAGGAGAGATTGTCAGTCATATTGGCTGTCCAGGTGGATGCGAACCGCGGCGTCGATACTCTCCACCATCCGCTGGGCCGAGTCAACCGCCTTCTGCAAGGCGAGGCGGCCGGCGGCGAGGGCTTCGGGGTCGAGATTCGGCGGCGAGGCCAGGAGTTCGGCCTGCTTGCCAAGAAGTTCCTCCAGGAGCCGGTGCGCCTTGCGCTGGGCCTCGTGCAGCAGGTGGCTGTCAGGAGAGTCCAACTCCATGCCCCAAGAATAAGGGGTGCCCGGCGGCATTTCCACAGCGGCCCCGGGGAAACGGCGAGGGCAATCGCTTATGACCATATATCGGACTCTTGCTATTGCGCGACGGGGGCACTTGGGGTAACTTCCTCTCCAGTCCGCGAAGCTTCGCATTTTGAACATCCCGGCCACCTTA
>Ga0101944_10002024_pt1 | contig 35809 bp, 30 predicted proteins | sample DewCreD2012metaG_FD_75245 | JGI IMG/M metagenome (GOLD analysis project Ga0101944, IMG submission 75245) | Hot spring sediment bacterial and archeal communities from British Columbia, Canada, to study Microbial Dark Matter (Phase II) - Dewar... ... | reverse complement strand
CCGGGCGGGCGACATGAACTTGCCGAGCGCCCCGTGCGGGCGGGCGTTGCTTTCCGCCGGGCTGGGAAGCCCGGCTCCACGTCAGCCAAGGATTGCCGACGCTACCACCGCACACATATGAAACGGACTTGCAAGAAAGTGAGATGCGCCCGGTGGTGTCCAACGGGATGCGCGGTCGTTGACAGGCGGGCGGGGGCGGGGACAATTTCCGCCCCGGAACATGAAGGCGGCGATCAGGTCATGCGCGATGGCGGTGGCGGTGCTGTGGCTGGCGGGATGCAGCGGCCCAGCGCCGCGGCGGGAAACGGCACCCCCGGACAGCGGGCGGGTGCGGCAGTTGACCAACGGCATGACGGCGTTTTTCTGGGACCAGCCCTGCCGGTTGGTGGCCCAGGCAGACGTCGAAGTGGAGGCGGGGGGGCGGACATTTCGCCGACGCGAATTTGAACTGGTCAGCGGCGCGGGCGTTCCGTGGCTGCTGGTGAACGGCCTGCATGGCGGGGCGGAGGAGTGGCACCTGTTCCGCCCGCCGCAACTGCCGCCGGTGTTCTCGCCCGAGGACGCCGCGTTGAAACAGCCCGGGGACCTCGTGGTGGGCGACCAGATCGAGACCCGGATCACGGAATTGTGGCGCTCGCGCACCCTGCGCGTCTGCGGCGAAGGCGTCTTGCTCGGGCCGACCAATGAATGGCTGCACGGCTTCACGACGCGCGGCACCCACGAATGGATGCTCCTCCGCTGGCACCCGTTCCGAATGTGGGTTCACATCGGCGAGGCCCTGCCACCCGGGGCGGTGGCCCACGGGCTGGGCCGGGCGTCAGCCCCCGGGAACTGAACGCCGCCGGCGCGTCAGTCAGGGGTCGGCCGGGGATTCAGCGGAAGCCCAGCACCACCACGGATTTGGGCGGCAATGTGGCGGCAAACCCCTCCGCCGTCCGGCGCGCGCCGGTGAAGGCGACGGGCTTGACGGCGTCCGGTTCCTGGAAGGTGTTGTGCGCGGTCATCGCGGCGGCGGTTAACACGCGGCCCGTGAGCGAGCCGGCGGACAGCCCGACGATGGTTGCCGCCACGTCCACCGGGACGTGCGGGTTCAGGTTGCAGAGGGTGACGTGGACGCGGCCTTCCCTGTCCCGTGAGGCGGAGACGCTGACGGCGGGAATTTTTTCGCCGCCGAACTCGTAGTCCGGGCTGCGCAATTCCACCGGCAGCAGGGTCGCGTCGTGATGGACGGTGAACATCTCGAAGACGTGGTAGGTCGGCGTCACGAGCATCTTTTCCTTGTCGGTGAGAACCATCGCCTGCAACACGTTCACGGTCTGGGCGATGTTCGCCATTTTCACGCGGTCGGCGTGCTGGTTGAAGATGTGGAGCGTGACGGCGGCCGCGAGCGCGTCCCGCAGGGTGTTCTGCTGGTAAAGGAAGCCCGGATTGGTCCCGGGTTCGACGTCATACCAGGTGCCCCATTCGTCCACGATCATGCCGATCCGTTTCTGCGGATCGGTCCGGTCCATGGCCGCGCCGTGACGGCGGACCCGTTCGTCCATGACCAGCGCCTTGCGAAGGGTGGTGTGCCATTCCGCTTCGGTGAAAACGGTGGCGGAGCCTTTGTGCGACCAGGTGCCCGGCACGGTGTAATAATGCATCGAGAGGCCGTTCATTTGCCGGCCCACGCGGCCCATCAGCACCTCGGTCCAGCGGTAATCGGCGTCGTTCGCGCCACAGGCGATCCGGTAAAGGGGGTTGTTCCGGTCGTAGTCCTTCACGAACGTGTTGTAGCGGCGGTAGTTGTCCGCGTAGAACTCCGGGGTCATGTTGCCGCCGCAACCCCAGCTTTCGTTGCCCACGCCGAAGTATTTCAACTTCCACGGCTTCTCGCGCCCGTTCTGGCGGCGGAGGTTGGCCATCGGCGAATCGGCGTCGCTGGTCATGTATTCCACCCACTCCATCATCTCCTGCACCGTGCCGCTGCCGACGTTGCCGCAGACGTAAGGCTCGGCACCGAGCTGTTCGCAGAGGTCGAAAAACTCGTGCGTGCCAAAATGGTTGTTCTCCACCACGCCGCCCCAGTGGGTGTTGATCATGGCGGGGCGTTTCTCGCGCGGCCCGATGCCATCCTTCCAGTGGTATTCATCCGCGAAGCACCCGCCCGGCCAGCGCAGCACGGGCACCTTGATCTTCCTGAGCGCCGCAACCACGTCGTTGCGGATGCCGCGCGTGTTCGGGATTGGGCTGTCTTCGCCGACCCAGAAACCCTCATAGATGCAGCGGCCCAGGTGTTCCGCAAAATGCCCGTAAATCATGCGGCTGATTTCGGGACCGGGTTGGTCCGCCGACACGGTCAGCGTGGCGGTGTTGGTTTGGGCGGGGGCGGATGCCGTTGTGAGCAACGCCGCCCCGAGCAGTGGGAGGATGGATTTGGTTTTCATGGTTAAAACAGGAGCGCGGGCGATCCGCCCACGGGTTGCTTGCGGCAGCATGTGCGGGCGGGCCGCCCATGCCCCTCTCAGCAGCCCGGCTGGCCGTAATACGCGCCGGGGCCGTGTTTGCGGTTCCAGTGCTTGTTCAGAATGTGCGCGGGCAACGGCTGCGCGTCCGGGTTCACCAGGAGCATCTCGAGCGCCATCTGCGCGCAGGCCTCGAGCGCGATGGCGTTCTCCAGCGCCTTCCGCGGCGTCTTGCCCCACGTGAACGGCGCGTGGCCGTGCAGCAGCACGCCCGGCACATCGTCCGGGCTGAGACCGCGCTGCCTGAAACATTCCTCGACGACCACGCCGGTGTTCGCCTCGTAACCGCCGTCAATCTCGGCCTGGGTCAGGTAACGCACGCAGGGCACGGTGCCGCCGAAGTGATCCGCGTGCGTGGTGCCGTAGCAGGGCAGCTCGCGTCCCGCCTGCGCCCACGCCGTGGCGTGACGCGAATGCGTATGCACCACGCCGCCGATGTTCGGGAACGCGCGGTAGAAATGCAGGTGCGTCGGCGTGTCCGACGACGGACGCGCCCTGCCCTCGATGACTTTGCCGTCGGCGATGTTCAGCACGACGATGTCGTCGGGCGTGAGCGTGGCGTAATCCACGCCGCTGGGTTTGATGGCCATGACGCCGGCCTGGCGGTCCGCGCCGCTGACGTTGCCCCAGGTGAGAATGACCAGCCCGGAATCCGCCAACGTCTGGTTGACCCGGCAGACTTCAGCTTTCAGTTCGTTGAACATGTTTTTTGATAAACCACGAAATACACGAAACACACGAAAAAGTAACTTCAGAGCACTATGCGTTCGTATTCCAGCTTGGGAAAATGGCCGAAGTTGACCAGCAGCGCCAACTTCATGCCAGTTGCACGCAGGTAATTCTGCGCTTGTGCCCGATGCTCGTCCGTCAGACCGCTGACGGCTTTCAACTCAACCACGATCTTGTCGTGGCAAATGAGGTCAGGCTTGAATTTGCTCCTGAGCGGTCGCCCCTTGTAAGTCAGCGCGAGTTCCGGCTGCGCCCGAAAGAGAATCTTCCGGTCACTCGACTCCATCTCCAGACACTCCTGATATACCGACTCCGCGAAACCGCTGCCCTTTTCCTTAGAGACCTCAAAACAGGCACCCATAATTTCAAAACTTTCCAGTTTGTAGATAATGCTGCTCATCTTGGTCTTCCTTTCGTGTGCTTCGTGTATTTCGTGGTTAATCCTGTCTTTATTTCCTCACGCTGTCGCGGATGGCGATTAGCTCTTTCATCACGTTGTGGAGGTTGCCGTTCCACTGCTTGGTGCCGAAGGCATCGTGCAATTGCCTGTAGAGCGCGTAGAGCTTTTTGTAAACCGCGTGGGCCTTCGGGTTCGGCTTGTAAACGGTCGGCTTGAGGCCGGTCATCTTCTTCTGCGCGGTGGCGAAGTCCTTGTGCGCGCCGGCCACGACGGCGGCGGCGATGGCCGAGCCGAGCGCGCAGGTTTGCGCCGAGCGGCTGATCTTCATCGGGCGGCCCGTGATGTCGGCGTAAATCTGCATGACGAGCGGGCTTTTCTCGGCGATGCCACCGCAGTTCACCACTTCGGAAATCTTCACGCCGTATTCCTCGTAGCGGTTGATGATGGTCAACGCGCCGAAAGCCGTTGCCTCAATCAGTGCGCGGTAAATTTCCGCCGGCGTCGTGTAAAGCGTCTGGCCGACGAGCAAGCCGGTGAGCTGCTGGTCCACGAGGATGGTGCGATTGCCGTTGTTCCAATCGAGCGCGAGCAGGCCACTTTCGCCGGGCTGAAGTTTCAACGCGCCTTTCGTGAGTTCCTCATGTGATCCCGCCCTCGCGCCGCCGGGCTGGATATAGTTCACCAGCCAGTTGAAGATGTCGCCGACGGCGGACTGACCGGCCTCGATGCCGAAATAGCCGGGAACCACACTGCCGTCCACGATGCCGCAAACGCCGGGGATGTTCGCGAGCGCAGTGGGGCGGGCTTCCAGCCTGCCCGGTTGGGTGCCCGGGTGTGATCCTGGCGTTGAGGAAGATTGGACGTCGCACTGGACAGGCGGGACGCCTGTCCCACTACGGCTTGGCGAGATGGCGATGTCGCAGGTGCTGGTGCCAATGATCTTCACGAGCGTGCCGGGCTTCACGCCCGCGCCGATCGCGCCGGTGTGCGCGTCGAACGCGCCGACCGTGACGGGAATGCCCGCAGAGAGGCCGGTGCGCTTCGCCCAATCCGCCGTGAGCGTGCCGACGGCGGAATCCACCGCGAGCACGCGCTTGGGCAGACGGTCGCGCAACGCGCCGAGTTTCGGGTCAAGCTTGGAGAGGAATTGCTTGTCGGGATAACCGCCCCAAGCGGCGTTATACATCGCCTTGTGACCGGCGGCGCAGATGCCCGCGATGAATTTGTCCGGGTGCAAGGTGTCAGTCAGCGCGGCGGGGACGAAGTCGGAGAGTTCGATCCACGAATGCGCGGCGTTGAAGACTTCCGGCGCGGCGCGGAGGCACTTGAGGATTTTGCTGAAGAACCATTCGCTCGAATAGGTGCCGCCGCACTTGGCGAGGTATTGCGGGCGCAGCTTCCTGGCGAGCGCGGTGATCTCGGCGGCCTCGGCGATGCCGGTGTGGTCCTTCCAGAGCCAGGCCATCGCGGCGGGGTTGTTCGCGAACTTCTTCTGGAACACGAGCGGCTGGCCGTTCGCGTCCACGGGAAGCGGCGTGCTGCCGGTGGTGTCCACGCCGATGCCGATGACCTGGCTGGCGTTGAAGCCCTTGACGGTTTTCTTCGCGATGGCGAGCGCCTGTTTGACGGTGACTTCGGCACCCTTGAGGTAATCGGCGGGATGCTGGCGCGCGAGGTTCGGATCGCGGCTGAGGATGACGCCGGCGGTCCCGTGCTCGTAACCCCAGACGGCGGCGGCGACTTCCGCGCCGTTGGCGACGTTGACGATGAGGGCGCGAACGGAGTTCGTGCCGTAATCCAATCCGATGGTGTATTGGGCAGACATGATTCGTGTAAGCATTGGAGGCCGGTCTCCGGTCCGGCGCCCCCGGGATAAATGATCAATCATCAACACGCCGGGTCGGAGACCGGCGCTCCATCGCTCACGCGACAAAACCGTGCTTCAAGCCCCAGGCGACTTCGTTCCACTCCAGTTCCTGACGGAGCCGCCGGATTTGCGTGTCGGCGTCAATGACCACCAGTTCCAGGCCCGCCATGCCGGCGAAGTCCTCGAGCATTTCGGTGGTGACCACCTGGCTGAAACCGGTGTGATGCGCGCCGCCGGCGTAAATCCAGCCGGCGCAACCCACCTCGAAGTTCGGCTTCGGCACCCACAGCGCGCGGGCGACGGGGAGCTTCGGCATGTCCTGCTCGGCCGCGACGCAGTCCACTTCATTCACGAGCAGGCGGAAGCGGTTGCCGAGATGCACGAGTGAGGCGTTGAGGCCCGGGCCGGCGGGGGTGTTGAACACCAGACGCGCGGGGTCGGCCTTGCCGCCGATGCCGAGCGGATGCACTTCCAGCGACGGTTTGCCGGCGGCGATGCTGGGGCAGATTTCCAGCATGTGCGCGCCGAGCACAAGCCTGTTGCCCGGCTCCAGGTGGTAGGTGTAGTCCTCCATGAAGGACACGCCACCGAGGCCGGTGGCCATGACCTTCATCGCGCGGACCAGCGCGGCGGTCTTCCAATCGCCTTCGCCGCCGAAGCCGTAGCCCGCCGCCATCATGCGTTGCGAGCCGATGCCGGGCAGTTGCGCGAGGCCGTGCAAATCTTCAAACGTGTCGGTGTAACCGAGGTAGCCGCCCGCCCCGAGGAATTCCGCGAGGCCGAGTTCGATGCGCGCCGCGTCGCGGACGGACTGGTGCCGCCTGCCGCCCTTGCGCAGATCGGCGGTCATCGTGTAGGTGGCTTCGTATTCCTTGCAGAGCGCGTCCACCTGTTTCTCGGGGACGGCGTTCACCACTTTGACGAGGTCGCCGACGCCGTGCGTGTTCACGGAGAAGCCGAACTTCATTTGCGCGGCAACCTTGTCGCCCTCGGTTACGGCCACTTCACGCATGTTGTCGCCGAAGCGGACGAACTTGCCGCCTTGCCAGTCGTGCCACGCCGCCGCCGCCCGCGCCCACGCGCCGAGCTTGTGCTGCACTGCGGCGTCCTGCCAGAAGCCGACAACGACCTTGCGGTTCTTGCGGAGGCGGGTCCAGATGAAGCCATGCTCGCGGTCGCCGTGCGCGGCCTGGTTCATGTTCATGAAGTCCATGTCAATCGTGGCCCACGGGATGTCGCGGTTGTATTGCGTGTGAAGATGTGCGACCGGCTTGCGGAGCTGTTGGAGGCCGTTGATCCACATCTTCGACGGTGAGAAGGTGTGGCACCAAGTGATGAGGCCGATGCACTGCTTCGTGTTGTTGGCGCTTTGGCACAGCTCGGTGATGGCGTCGGGCGAAACCATCACGGGCTTGAACACCACCTGGACCGGGATGGACCGGGCGGCGTTGAGCCCCTTGGCGATTTCCTGTGAATGTTGCGCGACGGCCTTGAGTGTTTCGGGGCCGTAGAGATGCTGACTGCCGGTGACGAACCAGACTTCGAGTCGTTTGAGGTTAACAGACATAAAGCGTAAAGGATTGAGCCTCGGATGAACACGGACAGCCCCGGTGCCATTGGCGCCGCAATCGCGGACTTGTCCGCGCCATTCTGGAAGCGGCTTCCCGGCATGCCGCTGACGAACCATCCGCCGCCAGGCGCGAACTTGCAGCCCTCCGGTTGAATTGGCTGGCCCCGGGGATTGGCGGGCGATTCTTGTAGCGTGACGCCCGTCGCCGCGCTCCGAAAGTTTGCCGGCCTTGCGTGTTCACCCGTGGTTCGAAGGGGTTGGTCAGATGAACTCGTTGATGAGGTTTTCGAGGTATTCCTGGCGGCCGCTGGCGTTGGCGTCGGCTTCGCCCTTCTTGAGCATGTAGGCTTCGAGTTCCTTGAAACCGACCTTGCCGGCCTCAATCTTCGCGCCGATGCCGCTGTCCCACGAGGCGTAGCGTTGCTTGACGAAGTCGGCGAGACGCCCGTCCTTGCGGATGGCGGCGGCAATCTTGAGGCCGCGCGCGAAGGCGTCCATGCCGCCGATGTGCGCGTGGAACAGGTCCACCGGCTCGAAGCTTTCCCGGCGCACTTTCGCGTCAAAGTTCACGCCGCCGGTCTTGAATCCGCCATACTTGAGCACGGAGAGCATGGTGTAGGTCGTGAGGTAAATATTCGTCGGGAACTGGTCGGTGTCCCAGCCGAGCAGCTCGTCCCCCGTGTTGGCGTCAATCGAGCCGAGCGCGCCGGCGGTGCCGGCGACTTCGAGTTCGTGCTGCATCGTGTGGCCCGCGAGCGTCGCGTGGTTCGTTTCAATGTTCAGCTTGAAGTGCGGGAGCAGGCCATGTTCGCGCAGGAAGTTCAGGCACGCGGCGGCATCGGAGTCGTATTGGTGCTTGGTGGGCTCCTTCGGCTTGGGTTCGATGTAGAACTGGCCCTTGAAGCCGATTTTCTTCTTATAGTCCACCGCCAGGTGCAGGAACGCCGCCAGATGCGCCTGCTCGCGCTGGAGGTCGGTGTTGAGCAGCGTCTGGTAGCCCTCGCGCCCGCCCCAGAAGGTGTAGCCCTCGCCGCCGAGTTCATGCGTGACCTCCATCGCCTTCTTCACCTGCGCCGCGGCGAAGGCGAACACATCGGCGTTGCAGCTCGTGGCCGCGCCATGCATGAAGCGGGGATTGGAGAACAGGTTGGCCGTGCCCCAGAGGAGCTTGATCCCGGTGCGCTGCTGTTCCTCCCTCAACACCCTGGCGACGGCGTCGAAATTCCTGTTCGTCTCGGCGAGCGTCCGGCCCTCGGGTGCGACGTCGCGGTCGTGCCAGCAATAATACGGTGCTCCGAGTTTCTCGATGAACTCGAAGGCGGCGCGCACGCGCTTCTGCGCGTTGGCCACGGAGTTGGACCCGTCGTCCCACGGGCGCTGCATCGTGCCCGCGCCGAAGGGATCGCTGCCGGTGCCGCGAAAGGTGTGCCAATACACCACGGCGAAACGCAAATGATCGCGCATCGTGCGGCCCTCGACGATTTCGTCGGCGTTGTAGTGCTTGAACGCGAGGGGGTTCCTGGAGTTCGGCCCCTCGAAGCGGATTTTGGGAATGTTCGGGAATGCGGATTTCATGGTGAAGCTCTCGGTGAGTCGGTTCGGTCGTTCGGGCGGAGTCGTGCCCCCGCGGCCAACACCGGCGTTGGACATTGCGCGGGACTCGTGAGCGCAGCTTGGGCCACCGGGAGAGGCGCGTCCAGATATTTCTTGCGTTCGTTAAGTAATAAGCTAAATCGCCCGCATCTCACCGCCTGAACGGGGTCAGCCCTGGCGGACGGTGGCATGGCGGGAGCGGAAGGCGCGCCGGATTGGCCGGACAGATTTCCGTCATGGTTCCCGCCCGGACGAAGCATCCTGAAACACATCATGAAACCCACCCTCGCAAACCATCCGGTCCTCCTGGCGTTGGTCGCCGCTCTGAGCGCGGTCATGTTGAGCGGCTGCGTCGCCCCCCCATGCTGTCCGTGCGGCGACCGGCGCGGCGAAATCTCCGCCCGGCCGTTCGGCTCGGCGGACGGGCAGCCGGTCCAGCTTTACACGCTGAAGAATGCCCGGGGCGCGGTCGCCACCATCTGCAACTATGGCGGCACCGTCACCACGCTCCAGGTGCCGGACCGTAACGGGAAGCTGGTGGACGTGGTTCTTGGCTACGATCACCTGGACGGCTACCTGACCAACAGCCCCTACTTCGGCTGTCTCGTCGGCCGCTATGGCAACCGCATCGGCAAAGGCAAGTTCACGCTCGACGGTGTCGAATACACGCTCGCGACCAACAACGGCCCGAATCACCTGCATGGCGGCGTGAAGGGCTTTGACAAGCGCGTGTGGAACGCGACGCCGATGCAGACCAAGGAAGGCCCGGCCCTCAAGCTGACCTACCGCAGCGCCCACCTGGAAGAAGGTTATCCCGGCAACCTGGACGTGACGGCGGTTTACACGCTGACCGACGCCAACGAACTCAAGCTGGTGTTCACGGCGACCACCGACCGCCCGACAATCGTCAACCTCACCCACCACTCCTATTTCAACCTGTCCGGTGGCGGCGACATCCTGGACCACCAGTTGTATATCAACGCCGACAAGACGACGCCGGTGGACGCCGGCCTCATCACCACCGGCGAGGAGCAGCCGGTGGCCGGCACCCCGTTCGATTTCCGCAAACCCACGGCCATTGGCGCCCGCATCAACGATCCCGACCCGGTGCTGCAATACGGCCCGGGCTACGACCATAACTGGGTCATCAACCAGAAAAAGCCCGGCCAGCTCACCTTGCAGGCGCGCCTGCGCAGCCCCAGGACGGGCATCGTGATGGAAGTCCTTTCGACCGAGCCCTGCCTCCAGTTCTACGCGGGCAACTTCCTGGACGGCACCATCACGGGCAAAGGCGGTCAGGTGTATCACTTCCGCAACGGCCTCTGCCTGGAACCCCAGCATGCGCCCGATTCGCCGAACAAGCCGCACTGGCCGTCCGTGGTGCTGCGTCCCGGCCAGACCTATTACAACACCATCATCTACAAGTTCGGCGCGAGGTGAGCGCCGGCCATTGAACCCCAAACCAAAGCCAAACCCATGCACTGGATAGACTGGATCGTCATCGGCCTTTACTTCTGCCTCATCGGCTTTGTCGCGTGGTGGTATGGTCGTCACCAGAAGGACACCCAGGACTACTTTCTGGCCGGGCGCAACGCGGGCTGGGTCACCATCGGCGCCTCCATCTTCACCTCGAACATCGGCTCCGAGCACATCGTCGGCCTCGCCGGCCAGGGGGCGGCCACCGGCATGGCGATGGCGCACTGGGAACTGCACGCGTGGGTGCTCATCATGCTGGCCGGATTGTTCGTCCCCTTCTATTACAAGTCCGGCGTCGAGACGATTCCGCAATTCCTGGAAAAGCGGTTCAGCGCCCGCACCCGCTGGATTCTCTCCTGCGTTTCGCTGGTGGCCTATGTGTTCACCAAGGTCAGCGTGACGGTGTATGCCGGCGCGATCGTGTTCCAGGCGCTGCTGCCCGAAGTCTCGCTCACGGTTGGCGGCAGCACGCTGAACGCCTTCTGGATCGGCGCCTTCACCACGGTGATCATCACGGGCGTTTACACCGTGTTTGGCGGCATGCGCGCCATCATGGCCACGGCCACTCCGCAGGCCGTCATCATTCTGTTCGGCTCGTTTGTCATCACTTACATCGGCCTGAACAAGCTGGGTGGCTGGGGCGAGCTGGTTTCGATGGCCAGGGCCAACGCCGACCAGTTTGCCCTCTGGCGCCCGCTCTCGGACCCGGATTTCCCGTGGCTCGGCGTGTTGATCGCCTCGCCCATCATCGGCATCTGGTATTGGTGCACCGACCAATACATCGTGCAGCGCGCCCTCTCCGCGAAAGACCTCGCCACCGCCCGGCGCGGCGCGTTGTTCGGCGGCCTGCTGAAGGTCTGGCCCGTGCTGATCTTCCTCATCCCCGGCATGATTGGCTGGGCGCTGCACCAGAAGGGCATCATCCAGATTCCCCTCAAGATGGTGGACGGCGTCGGTGTCATTGACGGCGACCGCGTGTTTCCCACGCTGGTGACGGCCCTGCTGCCCACGGGCATTCGCGGCCTCATCGTGGCGTGCCTGCTCGCGGCTCTGATGAGTTCGCTCGCCTCGCTGTTCAATTCCAGCGCGTCGCTGTTCACCGTGGACGTGTATGAGAAGCTGCGGCCCGGCCAGTCCGAGAAACATCTGCTCCTGGTCGGCCGCATCGCGACCGTCGTGGTCGTCGGCCTCGGCATCCTCTGGATTCCGGTCATGGCGAAGATCGCCGGCGGCGGCCTGTATCAATACCTGCAGAGCGTCCAGGGCTATCTCGCGCCGCCAATTACCGCCGTGTTTCTGCTCGGCCTCTTTTGGAAGCGCATCAACTCAGCCGGTGCCACCTGGGGGCTGGCCGGCGGATTTGTGCTGGGCATGGCCAAGCTCATTATCCAGGGCATCTACGGCAAAGGCAAAGTGGAGAACCCCGCGTTCCTCGCGGCCATCGGCGATTTCAACTTCCTCTACGCCACCGGCGTGCTGATGGCAGCCAGCATTGTCATCATGATCATCGCCTCCTTGTTGACCCCGCCGCCACCCGAGGAAAAAATCCGTGGCCTGACTTACGGCTCCATCCACCAGGAGGCGGCCGCGGAAATCAAGGCCAGTTGGGACCTGGGCAACAAGGTCATGGCGGGGCTGATCCTGCTGCTCGTGGGTGGCATGTATCTTTACTTCAGCTTCTGGCTGAAGTAGCCCCCGGCCGGCGCCGAAACGATTCCTCCCCCGCCGTTTGCCCCGGCGACGCGGGTTTTTACTTCTTCCGCGCCCGGCGTGCCTGGACGGCGCGTTGCCCGCCGACGGGCACGAGCAACTGGTCAATGCCCGCCGCCACCAGCCCGGCAATCCGCCGGTGCGGCGCGGCTTCGCAGGTCACCTCGCCGAACCGGCCCCACAGCGCGCCGTCCCGGATGGCGGCGGCCAGGTGCTCCACCACGGCGGGCGGCAGTTCCGTCAGGCTCCCGGTCACCACCACGTGGCGCAACCCGAGCACGTTCAGGGCACCGGCGATCACGCTGGCGGCGGCGTTCAAGTCGTCGGCCAGCCAGGGGCGGACGCCGTGCCCGCGCACGTGCGCCAGCAAGGCCTCCCACGTCTCGGGCTGGCCGCGGTTGGCTTCGACAAAGCTGCGCAGCAGTCCCGAGCGCGAGAGCCGCGTCTCCAGACAACCCGTCGCGCCGCAACCGCACTGCCGGTGATTGCCGGGAATCGGCGTGTGCCCGAACTCCGCGTTGAGGGGCAGCGGGCTGGAGAACAGCCGCCCGCCCTCGAGGATGGCGCCGCCCACGCCCTGGCCGAAATCCACCAGCAGGAAATCCCCGCGTTGCGGGTGGGCCGCGTGGTGTCCGAGGGCGGCCGCGCGGTTTTCCTGCACCAGGCGCACTGGCGCATCCCAGACGTTCGCCAGCAACGCCGGCAGGCTCGCGCTTTCCGACCAGTGCAGGTTGGGGGAGAACAAAATCCGGCCCACCGCCTCGTCCACGATGCCTGGCACGCTGACCAGCACGCCCCAGAGTTCGCCCACGTCCAGCTCCGGCGCGACCGCGCGGACCTCGCGCAACCATGCCTCGGGCGAATGCAGCGTGGGCCGCACCACCCGCCAGCGGTCCTCCAGCGGGGGTGCCACCGGGGCCAGCGCGAAGCTCGTTTCCAGCACATCAAATTGAATCACGACGAACCGCGGCTGCGCGGCGTTGAGGCGGACCATGCGGCCCGGGCGGCCCGCGCGCGTCGGCCCCGGGTCCGCTTCATCGGTTTCGCGCACCACCCCCAGCGCGATCAAATCATCCACGATTTTCCCGCAGGTGGGCTGGCTGATGCCGGCGGTTTTGGCGAGCTGGGCGCGGGACACCGGGCCGCCGCGCTGGAGCAGGCTGACGACGACGCGCTCGTTCGCGCGCCGCAACGAGGAGGGCAGGGCGGGGGGTTTGCTTCTAGTCATGGCGGGGAGCGAGCTTTGAATGGAGCGCGCGGGCGAGGGAGGCGACCAGCCGTTCCGCCCACAGGGCGTCGAACGAGGCCCACTGCGCGATGCGGTGCGGCGCGTTCGTCAGCGTTACGAGTTCCGCCGGCACGCGCGCGGCGCGCAGCCGGGCCAGCAAGTTGGTGGACTGCGGGTAAGGCACGCTGGTGTCCGCCGTGCCGTGAACGAGCAGAAACGGCGGCAGTCCGGGGCGGATGAAATTCCGCGGTGACAGCTCCCGCAGCGTGGCGCGCGTGGCGGCGTCCAGTTCGGGCGGACGGTCGAGCAGCCCTTGCAGCGATTGGCTCAACCCGCCGCGCCGTTCGGAATCCGCCAGATGGTCCACCGGCGCGGCCAGCGCGGCCACCGCCTGGACGCGGGTGGCGTCATCGGCCAGCACTGCGGCGTGGACGGCGAGATGCCCGCCGGCGGAATAGCCGACCAGCGCGATGCGGTTCGTGTCGCCCTTGAAACGGTGCGCGTGGGTTTTCACCCAGCGGATGGCCGCCAACACATCCTCGTGACAAGCCGGCCAGCGATGCGCGGGCGCGAGCCGGTAATCCACCGAGAACCAGGTGAACCGCGCCGCGTTCAGCGCGTTGGTGAGAATCGTGATGTCGCCCCGGCGGTCGCCGCTGCTCCAGCCGCCACCATGAATCAGGATGGCCACGGGAAACGGCCCCTCGCCTGCGGGCAGGCCGGCATCGAGCCGCAGCGGCTGGTCGCCGACGCGGCCATATTCGATGTCCGGGTGAAACTCCGCCGCCCCCGACGGCCCGGCCACCAACAGCGCAAGCAGGTTGGCCAGCGGGCGGATTCTGCCCCAAGACGGCTTCGGGCTTCGGGGATCGGAGTGCTTCCGGTTTCCGGCAATTCGGCTCTCGGTTTTTCCCCTCATCGCTTTACGGAGTTGCGGGCGTGCCCGCCCAGCCGCTGGCAAACGCATACGTCCCCGCCGCCACCGCGAACACCGCCCGGTCGCCTTCCACACGGAGGAACTTCACGCCCGGTTGCCGCAGGCCGCGTTTCTCGCCGCGCCCCTGCCAGGCCGGGCGCGGGTGCGGGTTGTCCACGCCCAGCGGATTGCCCCCGACCTCACAGCGCACGGTGACGGGCGGCGGGGGATGCGCCTGAACTGGAGCGGACTGGACGAGGCCGGCGAAAGCCGGCATGGGCCGGGCGGCGATGAAGGCGCAGTGAATCACGGCGCGAGCATAGGGGCAAATGGCAAGGCGGTGAATCCCCAAATGGCGCGGCCTTTTTCAAAGCGGGAGCCGCGGGCGGGCGGCGGCTCCACTTTCCGGCAGTGGGAGCCGGGCGGCGGCATCGTTGTTTCCCGCAACGGAGTGGCTCTTCCCGCTGGCGCACGGCCTGGGTTGCAGAATCGGCGGCATCGGAACCGCAGCGCTAGTCCGGCTCCCGGCGGCGCTCGCCCGCGCGGCTGCCGAGGTTGCCGTAGCGGTGGTAATCGCTGCTGAGGCTCTGCTCGCGCAGGTGCCAGAGCAGCTCCACCCGGCCCGCCGCCAGCACGGGTTCGCTGGCGATGTGGACGCACCGTTCCGCCGCCGCGCACAGCACCGCCTCGCTGACCGCCGTGCCGGGCGTGGCGCGGAGGCGTTCGACGGTTCCGTGGCGGATGGCTTCCACCAGGTCGGCGTCGGTCTCCTCGACGAACTCGATGCCGCCCGCCCAGGCCTGCGTGGTCTGTTCCAGGCATTTCAACATCGGCGCGCTGGCGTCGGGCGCATGGCTTACCACGACCCGCGCGCCGGTGACGCGCGCCGCCGCCACGCGGGCGAACACCTCGAACCAGGAATCCCGCGCGGTGACGCGCACCCGCACGGCGCGGAACGGGAGATAGCGGCGCACGTTGTCCTGGCCCAGCAGGCGGAAGTGATCCCGGAAACGGCAGTTGAGCAACCACGAAACACACGAACCACACGAAAGGACCGAACAAAAGGCTGCCGGGGCGGCACCGCAGATGTTCACCGGCCGGGGAGCGGCTGCCGGAGAGGAGCGGTCAGTGTTTCGTGTGTTTCGTGGTTGGAACTGCTTTTTCGAGGTTGATGGGATGACCGTGCCCGACACCCGGGGGAGCCGCCTGGGGGATGAACCGAAGGCGGCTGGCCGAGCGGGTGGCGGCTTTCCCGGCCAGGCGTTCGCCCTGACCGCTCAGTCTCCAGGTTCCCGCAATTCGAGACGGACGCAGTCGTAAAGCACGCCCTGGGACCACGAGGTGGCGTGGGAGAGCAGTTCGATCTGATTGGTGCCGGCCCGGAGGCGCGTGGCGGGGAACGAGAGGGGCCGCTCGACCCAATAAGCCTGCGTGCCGTCGCGTTGCATCGCGCTCGTGGAGGGCAGGGGACCGGTCTCGCCGACGGGGTCGCCGTTGACGCGGACGCTGACGTTGCAACCGGCATGGGTGCCGCAGAACGCGAGGCGCAGGGTGGCGGTGCCGACGGGGGCGTTGGTCAGCGCGAAGCGGATGCGCCAGGTGCTCGGGCGCACCGGGCTGCGCCAGGCGGGCACGGCGGGAACCACTTCCTCGTCGGCCTCGCTGACGACGGGGACGTCGAGGGACTCGATGCGGGGCGGTTGAACGTAGTTCCAGTCCCGCCGCCAGTCGCTCTGGCCAATGACGAAATGCACGTCGTCCGGAAAGTCGCGGGGGTATTCAAAATACCGCCCCCAATGCCAGTAGCGGTCGCCGTTGCGGAACTCGCGGGCGGTGCGGTTGGGAATGCCAATTTCCCACAGCGTGCGGCCAGAACGCGGGGGCTGCCAGACCAGTTCGCCGAGGTCCAGCGCGGCGCCCGCCCGGGCGGGGACGTTGGTCAACACGCTGTCGCCCAGCACGCCGTCGGCAAAGATATGCAGCGCGTATTCGCCGGGCCGGACGTGGGGAATCGTGAAACGCCCCGCCGCATCGGGCTGCGTCCAGAACTGGTAATGCTTGGCATCGCGCTGCCAGTTCACGCGGGGCGGGGTGCCGGCGCGCGGGAAACCGGGCGGGCGGTTGGTGAAGCTGCCGCGTCCGCCGCCGCGCGTCGTGGGCGGCGTGTATTCGGGCGCGGCGAGGCCCACCCAGACGTTGCTCATGCGGGCCGCCGGATCGTAGCGGTCGCGGAGGAACACGCGGCCTGAAACGGTGGCCCGTTCCCCGCGCTGCGGATAGTCGGCGCTCCGCACCCAATCGTAGGGCCAGCGGGCGGATTCGCCGCGGGCGCGGGCGAGGGCATCCTGCCACAGGAATTCATGCGGGTCATCGGCGCCGGGCGCGGTGTTGCAGTAGATGAGGAACGGGCCGACGAACTTCGCCCAGCGCTCGTCCGGGCCGACCGCGAGCGAGCTGCCGCCGTAATGGCTGCCGAGCCACATGTTCAGCAGCGTCGGGGTGCCGCCGGGATTCACATCGAGATGGCCGGTCAGTTCCAGCTTGGTCGGTCCGCCCGCGAGGTATTCAAAACTGGGATTGACGAACCACAGCCCGAGCCGCCCGCGCGTGCTGGACCAGCCGTAGGCGGGAATGTCGAAGAGGACTGCCGAATAGCCGTATTTGTGCTCGACCTCGCCCGCGTAACGTCCGGTGGTCAGGCGGCGCGCCTCCTTGACGTTCACGGTTTCGCCGGCGTCCCAGTCGGCGGGCGTGGGCATCACCCGGCGCCGGTCGCCGTCAATCGTCATGAAGTCGAAGACGTCGGGATGCAGCTTCATGGCGAAGCGCGCCTCGCCCACGCCGAACCCCGGCGCGCCGGGCGCATGGGACCAGCGCAGCGCGGTATAGACGCCGGGCAGCCCGCGCTCGAGGGCGAAACGGATTTCCATTTCGAGCGCGGCGGGCGGCTCGCCGGGCGCGTTCGCAAATCGGACGGCGACTTCGGCGCGTTCGCCGTTGTTGTCGCGCGGATCGAGCAGGATGGCCGTGGAGCGTTGTTGGGCGACGTCCACCCGGCCGACGTGCGACCAATAGCCGCCCAGCGCGCCGCCGGGACTGGATTGGGCGAGCAGTTCGCGGCCCTGGAAAATGAGCGAGGTCAGGCGGCCATTGGCTTTGTCCACGCGCGCGGTGACGAGGCCGTTGGCGAGGGTGAAGGCGCGCTCGGTTTCACGCAGGGTGACCGGGGCGGCGGCGGGGAGGGGCAGGACTCCAAGGGCGAAAAAAGCCGCGCCCAGCAGGGCGACGGGTAAGAAGGCGGGCCATCGGGCGCTCATGGTGCGAGTTCAGACGTTCGTGGGCGCGGGAGGCTTCAAACCGGCGGGGCCCCGGCACGGGCCGGGGCGACACGGCCCCCCGCGTCAGGCGCGGGCGGAAATTTCGAGCATCCGCTCGATGGGCAGGCGGGCGCGGGTAAGGATTTCCGGCGGAAGTTCGACGCGCGGGGCGAGCTGTTTCATGCAGTCACGCAGCTTCTCCAGCGTGTTCAATTTCATGTATTTGCACTCGCTGCACCGGCAGTGGTCGGTGGGCAGCTTCATGGCATCGAACACGGGCGCGCAGTAAAATTCCTTGTCCGGGCATTCCTTGCGCATCCGGTGGATGATGCCGCTTTCGGTTACGATGACGAACCGCTTCGCCGGGCTGGTGCGGCAGTAGTGGATCATCTTCTCGGTGGAACACACCGCGTCGGCCAGCGCCCGGACCTCGCGCACGCTTTCGGGGTGCACCACGATTTTGGCGTCGGGATAATGTTCCCGCGCCGCCCGCACCTGCCGCGCCTGGAACTCGACGTGCGCGTAACAGTTGCCGCGCCACAACGTCATCGGGCGGCCGGTCTGTTCCACGACCCATTGGCCGAGGTTCTCGTCGGGCACGAAAAGCAGGTCCTTGTCCGCCGGGGCGGCGCGCACAATTTTCTCGGCATTGCCGCTGGTGACGATGACGTCGCACAACGCCTTCACCGCCGCGCTGCAATTGATGTAGGCGATGGTCCAGAAGTTCGGATTGGTGGCCTGCAGTTTCGCCAGTTCGGGCGCGGGACAGCTTTCCTCGAGCGAGCAGCCCGCGTCCCGGTCGGGCAGGATGACGAGCTTGTCGGGGTTCAGGATCTTCGCCGTCTCGGCCATGAAATGCACGCCGCAGAACACGATGACGTCGGCGCGGGTGCTGGCCGCCTGCTGGGCGAGGCCGAGGGAATCGCCGACGAAGTCCGCCAATTCCTGGATTTCGGGAATCTGGTAGTTGTGCGCGAGGATAACGGCGTGGAGCTGCGTTTTGAGGACGCGGATTTCGTGCGCGAGGGCGGCGTTGCGGGCGCTGTGGTCCAGCGGGCGCAGGGTCGGCGGCGGGGCGTTGAGCACGGCAGTCGTCATGTCCGCGGCAAGCTAAGGCGCGGTGCCGGGGGCGTCAATGTGCGGCCCGGCTCAGAACTTTTCCGGGCGCAGCACGCGCACGTCGGACTCGAAGGCGATCATGGCGTAGCGGGGGAAGAAGTCCTGTTGCAGCCGGGTCAGGAGCCGTTCGGCGACCTCGGGGGGGACGATGACCTCGAGCTGGATGTTGGCGAATTCCCGGATGTCCGCCGGGCGGCGGCCCTGCGCGCCTTCGCCTTCGACGTCGAAGAGCGTGTAGCCGTGGGCACCGGCTTCCCGGAGGAGTTTGGTGACGGCCTCCCGGGCGTAGGCTTCGCAGACGATGGTGACAAGTTTCATCGGGTGGGTGTTCATGGCTCAAGCATAGAGGCGGCGCGCCATTTCGAGGTAGAGCGGGATGCCGAGGGTGATGTTGAAGGGAAAGGTGATCGCGAGCGCCGAGGTCAGGTAGAGCGTCGGGTTGGCGTCGGGCAACGCCATGCGGATGGCGGCGGGAGCGGCGATGTAGGAGGCGCTGGCGGACAACACGCCGAGCAGCGTGGCCCCGCCCAGTTCGAGGCCGGTGAGTTTGCCGAGCAGGACGCCGAGCGCGCCGTTGACCAGCGGCACGAGCACGCCGAAGCCGAGGAGGAACGGCCCCACTTTCTTCAAATCGCCCAGGCGGCGGCCGGCCACGATGCCCATTTCCAGGAGGAACAGCGCGAGCACGCCTTGAAAGGGCGTGACGAAGAACGGTTCGACCTTTTCCATGCCCGCCCGCCCGCACAACCCGCCGACGATGAGCGCGCCGACCAGCAGGAACACGCTGCGGCCAAACAGCGCCTCGTGCAGCGCGGTGCGGAGCGAGGTGGCGTCGGGCCGGGCGGCGCCGCCGGCGGCCAGTTTGCCGAGCACGACGCCGACGAGGATGGCGGGCGATTCCATGACTGCCAGAAAGGCGGTGGCGAAATGCTCGAAGGGCTGGCCGATGGTTTTCAGGTAATTGGTGGCGGCAATGAACGTGACGGCGCTCACCGAGCCGTAATGCGCAGCAATCGCGGCGGCGTCCGCCGGGGGCAGCCGGCCCAGGTGGCGCAGCACCGGATAGGTCCAGAGCGGAATCACCGCCCCCAGCGCGGCGGCGGCCAGCGCGGGCAGCCAGACGCGGGCGAGGCCGGCCTCGGCAATGGCGACCCCGCCCTTGAAGCCGATGGCGACGAGCAGATAAATCGTGAGGCTGGTGTAAAGCGGCTCGGGAAACTTCAGTTCGCTGCGGACCAGCGCGGCGGCCACGCCGAGGGCGAAAAACAGCACGGCGGGCGAAAGCAGATTCGCTTGGAGCGCGTGGAGGAGGTCGAAGTTCATTGGGGGCGGCGCTGGTGGATGGCGTGGGCGGCCTGCGACCGGGCGATCAGTTCCCGCACCAGCGGATGCGGGAAACGGCGCGGCGGGGTGATGGCATAAAAGGGTTTGGTCAGTCCCGGCACGCGGCAGATTTCCCGCAGCCGCCGGTCTTTCAATTCATCCCGCACCGCCACCGGGGGCACGAGCGCCACGCCCACGCCCTCGCGGGCGAGCAGGCGGAGCATGGCCATGTCGTCCACTTCGGCGGCGATGTGGGGCCGGATGCCGGCCGCCGCCAGCAGGGCGTCGAACGGCCCGCGCAGGGAGCTGTGCGCCCCGGGCAGGACCAGCGGCACCTGCCGCAGGTTTTGGGGAAACGGCCGGCGGGCCACCTGAAACGCCCGGGTGGCCACGAGGCTGACCGGGTATTCGGCGATGCGGTGGCAGTGCAGGCGCTTCTCGGCATCGCCCGGGACCGGGTCGGGCGAGAGGATCACGTCCACGGCGTAGGCCTCGAGCTGCACCAGCAGCTCGCGCAGCGTGCCGGAGCGGAGCACGACCTCGACCTGATGCCCGGCCAGCGCGGGGCGGATGAACTCGAGGAAGAAGTTGCGCGAGAGGTGGGCCACCCCGGCCACGCGCAGCGCCGGGCGCGGCGCGGTGCGATGGCCGGCAAACGTGTCCAGCAGCTCCTCGCCCGCCTTGAAAATGGTTTCCGCGTATTCCAGCGCCACGCGTCCCGCCTCGGTCAGCGTGAGGCCCTTGCGGTCCCGCGCGAACAGCGGCTGGCCCAGTTCCGCCTCGAGCGCCCGCACCTGCGTGCTCAGGGCGGAGGGCGACACATGCAGCGTCCGGGCGGCGCGGGTGAGGTTGCACAGATGCGCCACCACCCGGAAATACCGGAGGTGATGGTAGTTGAGCTGCGCCACGCCGCGCACCATAGAGGGTTCCAAAAAACAGAACGAACTTTTTCTTTTTGTCGAATTCCCCGCCGCGCCCCGGGCCGCTACACCGGCGGCGCATGAACAACCTGAACCTGCTCCCCTTCCCGGAGGTGGACGGGATCGCGCCGCTGCCCAGCCTGCGCGACCTGTTACACCTGGACGGACACTGTTTCATCGGCGACGCCGGCCTGCTGGCGGTCGCCCTGACGGGGGAATCGCTGGCGCGGCTGCGCCGGTCGGCCACGCCCACCCATTGGCTTCTGGCCCTTGAACAGCCGACGGTGGCGGCGGCGGCCAGCGCCCTGCCGGGGGAAGTATTCTGGGTGTGCTCGCGTCCGCCGGAAGAACGGCTTGGCCCGCTGGCGGGGGACGTTCTCGGCGTCTGGCGCGACGGGGCCACCGCCGTGGTGCGCCGCCCCGCGGGCGGCCTGCGCCTGCAACTCAGCGTGGTTCCGCCGGACTCCGCGATGCCGCTTCACCTGGCCCGGGTGTTCGTGGATGCGTGGATGGGGCACCGACACCACCTGGTCCCGGACTCGTGGCTTGCGTCGGCCGCCGCGGTGCCGCAACCTCGCGGCCTCATTGCCGCATGAAAATCCACAATGTTACCTTGATTCCCGGGGACGGCATCGGCCCCGAAGTTGTCCATGCCGCGCGCCGTGTCATTGACGCCAGCGGCGTCAAAATTGCCTGGGAAGAGGCGCATGCCGGTGCCGCCCTGTTCCGCCAGGGCGTGGCCTCCGGCGTGCCCGATGACACTATCGCGTCCATCAGCCGGACGCGCGTGGTCCTCAAAGGCCCGCTCGAAACGCCCGTGGGCTACGGCGAGAAGAGCGCCAATGTCACGCTCCGCAAACTGTTTGAGACCTTCGCCAACGTCCGGCCCGTGCGCGAGTTTCCGGGGGTGAAGACGCCCTACTCGGGCCGGGGCATTGATCTGGTGGTGGTGCGCGAAAACGTGGAGGACCTCTACGCCGGCATCGAGCACATGCAGACGCCCGGGGTTGCCCAATGCCTCAAGCTGATCTCCCGCAAGGGCTGCGAGAAAATTGCGCGGCTGGGCTTCGAGGTGGCGCGGGCCGAGGGCCGCAAGACGGTGCATTGCGCCACGAAGGCGAACATCATGAAGTTCACCGAGGGCTTCCTCAAACGCACCTTCGAGGCGGTGGCGGCCGAATATCCGGACCTGACCGCGCAGCACATCATCGTGGACAACTGCGCGCACCAACTGGTCAAAAAGCCCGAGCAATTCGAGGTCATCATCACCACGAACATGAACGGGGACATCCTGAGCGACCTGACTTCCGCGCTGGTCGGCGGTTTGGGCTTCGCACCCTCGGCCAACCTGGGCAATGAAGTCGCCATCTTCGAGGCGGTTCACGGTTCCGCCCCAAAATACGCCGGCAAGGACGTGGCCAACCCGACGGCCGTGCTGCTCTCCGGCGTGCTGATGCTGCGCTATCTCGGCGAGCTGGAGGCGGCCGCGCGCATCGAAAACGCCGTGCTCGTCACGCTGGCCGAGGGACGCACGGTTCCGCGCGACGTGGCGGGTGACGAACGGGCCGCCGGCACGCGCGCCTACACCGACGCCATCATCGCGAACCTCGGCCGCACCGTGCCCGGCGCAACCGCGCGCGCGGTCCGGCCCTTGATCATTCCCGTCGTGGCGGACGCGGCCCCGGCGGCAGGCGACCGGCGGGTGGCGGGGGTGGACGTGTTTGTGGAGTCCACGCGTTCGGCAAACGACCTGGGCGAACTGCTGGCCCGGGCCGCCGGGCCGGCTGGCTTCAAGCTCAAGATGATCTCGAACCGCGGCACGCAGGTATATCCGGCCAAAGGCGCGCGCACCGATTGCGTGGATCATTGGCGCTGCCGGTTCCTCGCCGCCGCGCCCGGCCCGGACCTCCCGGCCGACGCCGTCAGCCGGCTGTTGCAGGCCGTTGAAACTGCGGGGCTGCGCTGGATGCACGTGGAGAAGTTGCAGGAATTCGAGGGCAAGCCCGCCTTCACCAAGGCGCAGGGCGAGGATTGAGAGCGCGCCGCCGGTCAGGCCAGCGGCGCCGTCAGCCGGAACTTCCCCGAGGCGGTGGGCACCAGGGTGTCCACCGCCTCGGCCTTGATGGGGCCGGCCAGTTCGAGGCGGTCCGCCACGGCGGCCAGCGCCCGGGCCAGCACCGCGTCCTGCGGGCCGACGCCGTCCGGCAGGTGGCGGAAAGTGGCGGCGCCGCCGGGGGCCAGGCGCAGTTCGTAGTGGAGCAGCCCGGCCACGTCGCGCACCAATTCATCCACCTGCCCGGTCGTCACGCGGCGGCCGCCGGCCGTGACCAGCGCGTCGCGGGCGCGGCCATGCACTTCGTAGGCGGCGCTGCCGTCGGCGGCGCGGCGGCGTTCCGCCAGGTCGCCAATGCGATAGCGGAGCAGCGGCATGTAGTCGTTGCTCAAGGTCGTCACCAGCAGGTCGCCCACGCCGTTTTCATCCGGGGCATCAATCTGGAGGAACGCGGTCTCCAGGCTCGGCCGCATCACGCCGTTTTCATCCTCCATCAGCAGGTGGCCGGTTTCGGTCGAGCCGTAGAGGTTGAACACGGGCACGCGGAAGACGCGCTCGAGCACGCGGCGATGGGCGTGGCTGAGGAACTCGTAGCTGCACAGGATGAAGCGCAGTGAGGGGAAACGCAGCCCGCGTTGTTCGCAGTGCCGCGCGAACCAGACGCCATGCACGGGGTCCACGTCGAGGAACTGCGGCTCCCACTCGGCGACTTCGGCGGCCATGCGGTCCTGCTCGGCGGGCGTCAGCAGGAAGGGGATACGGGCGAGGTTCAGATAGAGCGTGGAGCCGAACGTGCGGTGTTGCCGGGGCATCCAGATGGCGGGGCAGGTCTGGCCGTTGCAGGCGGGCGTGGTGAGGGTGCCGCGCCGGGCGTGGGGGAATTCATCCAGCACGCCCGCGACGAACCGGTTCAGGCGCAGGGCGCGCGCCTCCTGTTCGTTCCACCAGTTCCGCCCGAAGACCACCGCGAGACGTTCCTCCGAAGTGCCGGAGGTGTATTCGAGTTCGATTTCCCCGGCGGCGACGCGCTCTTCCAGCGTGGGCTGCGGGGGGAGAAAGTTGTGGGGGAATCCCTCGCGCATCTCGCGCTTGCCCATGGTGCCGAGGCGGGCGAGTTCGTGGGGGCCGCTTAACTGCGCCAGCCGGTCCGCATACAGGGGAACCGTGCGCCACCGGGGCAGCAGGGCGGCGAGGCGGTCGAGCTGGGCCTGGTCGTCGGCGGGCGGCACGGCCGGGGGCGCAAGCGCGGGCGGCTAGCGGGCGGGCAGGGGCTGAAGGTTGGGCACCGACGGGCCGGTGGGCTGGGGGAAGGCGATTTTCGAGCGCAGCAGGAGCGTGCCCAGCAGCAGGTCCGCCAGCGGCAGCACCACGTTGAAATTCTTGTGCATGTAGCGGTGGTGCAGGATGTGGTGGCCATTCAGCCGGAAGAAGATGCCGGAGCGCTCGATGCTGCGCTTTCGGGGCAGGTGCATGCACCAGTGCATGTATTCGTAGGCCGCGAAGTAGAGCGCGCAGGCCAGCGGCGCGCCGACGGCGATGCCCCAGCGGTCGGCGGCCCACGCCACGAGCACGAAGGGCACGCTGCACAGCAGCACGATGACCGGCCCGTTCCACCATGCCATCGGAATGGTCCACTTGTCCTGCTCGTTGACGAGGTGGTAGGTGTGGTCCGCCTTGAAGACGTGATGATGCACCAGCGCATGGGTGCGGAAGGGGTAGGTGAACCCTTTGATCGGACGATGCATCACGTGGCGGTGCAGGGTCCACTCGAAGAACGAGGCGAAAACCACGGCGGCAACGAAGCCCGCGGCCATCCAAAACAGGAAGTCAGTCATGTGAGGGGGGAATATTGTTCGATTCGGCGGTTTTGCCAGCGCGAATTTCAGGAAATTTTCCGGCCGGGCAGAGGGCCGCCCCCATCCCGCTCAAGCCGCCCCCACCCGGCGCAGCCAGCCTTCGGCGTCGGCGGCGACGACGTGGGGGTGCAGGTTTTCGGCGAGGCAATAGGCCACGTCGTCGGCCAGTTCGGGCTGGGCCAGCAGACGGCGGGCGTTGGTGGACTTCTGGAGCGCGGCCTCCGGGTCGGCACGGTTGGCGGTGAACAGGTCGGCGGCGAAACGGGCGGCGTCGGTGAATTCGCCGCGCGGGGCCAGTTTTTGGAGGGCGTGAACGAGCGCCCCCGCCGCCAGGCAATCCTCGAAGGCCGCATGGTCGCCGGTGCCGCTGCACACCACGATGACGCGCGGGGGATTCAATCGCGCCACCTGCCGTGCGGTGGCGTCGAGATTCAGGAAGGCGGCGGCCAGCAGATGCCGCGCGCCCCGGCAGGCGGCCAGCGCCCGGGTGCCGTTGGTGGTGGTGGAGACGATGCGCCGCCCGGCGACGCGCGCCGCGGTGTATTCACGGGGCGAATTGCCGAGATCGAAATCCACTCCCCCCGTTTGGGCGGCGGTGATGCGCACCCCGTCGCGTTCACCGGCCAACAGGATGTCCGGGGCCGCCGCCCGCGTGGCCAACGCCTCGGCGATGCTGCCGACGGGACGCACGGCGGCCGCGCCCTTGGCCAGGGCGGTGACGAAGGTGCTGGTGGCGCGCAGCACGTCGAGCACCACGCAGGCGCTGTCCGCCAGCGGTTGCTGCCGCAGCCAGTCCAGTTCCGCGGGGGTGAAGGTGACTTCGATTTGCATGGCGGGATGGTGGGGGTGAAAGGTTAACGGGGCTGCGGCCGGGTCCGCAGGTAGTGAAACAGATATTGCTGCGCGAGGCCAGCGTGCGGTCCGAAATGCCTGGCGGCGAAGTGTTCGAGCCGCGCGCGGCGCACGCGGCGGCGCGGGAAGTAAAGCTCCCGCAACGCCCGCTCCACCCACACGTCAATCGGGAACGCCGCGTCGAAGCCGAGCGCAAACAACAGCACGCAGTCGGCGATTTTGCGGCCCACGCCGGGGCAGACCAGCAACGCGGCGCGGGCCTCCATCAGCGGCAGCGTCGGGAGGGCGGCAAGGTCGAGCTTGCCGTCGGCGACGCGGCGGGCGGTGGCGCGGAGGTATTGGGCGCGGAAGCCGAGTTTGCAGGCGCGCAGTTCGGTTTCGTTGGCGGCGGCGAGCCGTTCGGGCGTGGGAAAGGTGAACCACTGGGGGGCAGTGGAGCCGCCCGGCGCGGGCACTGGTTCGCCGAAACGGGCGCAGAGCAGTTCCACGCACTGGCGGATTTGCGCGATCTGCTTGGTCGAACTCAGGATGAAACTGGCCAGGCATTCCCACGGTTCCTGGCGCAGCAACCGCAGGCCGCGACAGTGCGCCGCCGCCGCGCGCAACGGCGGGTCGTCGGGAAACGTGGCGAGCAGCGCGGCGAGATCGTCTTCCAGCCGCAGATAGGCGCGGAGCCAGCGCCAGTCGGTGACGGGTTCGGCCACCGTGGCGGAGATGGCCGCAGGGGCCTGCTGTTCGAGCCGCACCCAGCGCCCGTGAATCACCGCCTCCCAACCCCCGCCAACCGATTGCCAGCGGAACGCCTGGCCGCAGGTGAGCGTGGCGGCAAGGTCGTAATGGCGGACGGGAAAGGCGGTCTGGCACATCGCGCGGCAGCATGGGCGTGGCCTCCGGCTTTGGCAATGAGGCGACGGCCTTGCCGGGGGCTGAAATGCCGCTTGTCAGCGGGCGGGGGCGCGCGCAAGTTGCGCGCGTCAAGCCAAGCCCCTTGTTCGCACCATGAAACCCCGATTGTCCTGTCTGGCACTGGCTGCGCTGGCGCTCGCGCTGCCCGGTTGTCAGCCCACCACCGTTTCCCCCAAACCCAACCTCCCCACCGCTCCCCCTCCCATGAAACTCGGCGTTGAAGTTCTCTTTGAAAAGCAGCTCGACCTGATTCGCGGCAAGCGCGTCGGCCTGATCACCAATCCCTCCGGCACCACACGCGGGCTGACGAGCATCATCGAACTGTTCCGGGCGCACCCGGAGGTGAAACTGGTGGCGCTATACGGGCCGGAACACGGCGTGCGCGGCAATGCGCAAGCCGGCGAGTATGTGGCGTTTTATTACGACGAGCAGTTCAAGCTGCCGGTGTTCAGCCTTTACGGGCAGTCGCACCGGCCGCCGCCGGACATGCTGTCGAACATTGACGAATACATGCGGATGTTCGACACGAACGACACCGGCAAGCGCGTCGAGCGCGACATGGTGCAGGCGATTGACGTGATGGTGTTCGATCTGCAGGACGTGGGCACACGGGTCTATACCTACATCGCCACGATGGCCTACGCGATGGAGGCGGCGGCGGAGCAGGGGATTCCGTTCATCGTGCTGGATCGGCCCAATCCCATCAACGGCGTGGCGATGGATGGGCCGATTTTGCAGCCGCAGTTCAGCTCGTTCATCGGCCTGCATCCGATTCCGCTGCAACACGGCATGACCGTCGGCGAACTGGCGCAGTTGTTCAACGACAAGTTTCTCAAGCAGAAGGCGCAACTCACGGTGGTGCCGATGGAAGGCTGGCGGCGGACGGACTGGCTGGACGACACGGGGCTGCCGTGGGTGCTGCCCTCGCCGAATTTGCCCACGCTGGATTCGGCGGTGGTGTATCCGGGGCAGGTCATTTTCGAGGGGACGAATTTGTCGGAGGGGCGCGGGACGACGAAGCCGTTCGAGCTGTTTGGCGCGCCGTGGATTGACGGCTACACGCTGGCGCGGGAGCTGAACGCGCTCAAGCTGCCGGGGGTGGTGTTTCGCGAGGCGTGGTTCACGCCGACGTTCTCGAAGTTCAAGGGCGAGCGCTGCGGCGGCTGCCAGTTGCATGTGACCGACCGCAATGCCTATCGTTCGATACCCACCACCATCGCCATTCTCCAGACGCTGCAAAAACTGCACGGCGACAAGCTCAAGCTGCACGACCGCTACTTCGACAAGGTGCTGGGCAACTCCGAAGTCCGCGAGGCGCTGCTGCGCGGGGAACCGTGGGAGCGGATTGTCGCGGGTTGGGCGGCGGGACTGCGGGAGTTTGCCGCGCTGCGCGAGCCATATCTGCTCTATCGTTGACCCGCGTCGTCAGCGGATCAGTTCGTAGGCGAAACCCTTCAGGTATTCCGTCTCGGGAATCATCGGCACCACCGGATGGTCGGGGGCTTGCGTGTAGGTGGCCACGCGGCGGAGCAGGCGGCGCTGGTCGTAGGCGGCGGACAGCACGGTGTCCTGGAACAACTGGGGGTTGACGTGGTGTGAGCAGCAGAAGGTGGCGAGCACGCCGCCGGGGCGGAGCAGCTTGAGGGCGCGCAGGTGCAGTTCCTTGTAGCCGCGCAGGGCGTCCGGCACGGCGGCGCGGTTCCGCGTGAAGGAGGGGGGATCCAGGATGATCAGGTCGTAGCGCGGCACCACGCGTTCGTGCGGCGAGACGGCGGTGTTCGCCTTGAACCAGTCGAACACGTTCACCGTTTCAAACTGGCACCGTTCCGCCAGCCCGTTCTCCGCCGCCGCCGCCTGCGCGGCGGCGATGGCCTCTGCGCTTTGATCCAGCATCAATACCTGCTTCGCGCCCGCCCGGGCGGCGTGCAGGCCGAAGCCGCCGAGGAAGCTGAAACAGTCCAGCACATTGGCGTCTTTCGCAAAGGCGGCCACGGCGGCGTAATTGGTTTGTTGATCCAGATACAGCCCGGTTTTGTGGCCGGCGCGCAGGTCCACGTTGAACTTGAGGCCGTTCAGGGTGATGGGCAGCGGGCCTTCGTGCTGGCCAAACAGCAGGCCGTTCGCGTCGGACAGTCCCTCGAATTTGCGGGCGGCGAGTTCATTGCGCTCCAGAATCGCGCGCGGCGAAAAAATTTCGCGCAGCGCCGCCACGAGGAGGTGTTTCCGCTGGTCCATGCCGAGGGCGGAGGTTTGCACCACGAGCACGTCCTCGTATTTGTCCACGATCAGGCCGGAAAGCTGGTCGCTTTCGGCGTTGACCACGCGGAATGAGCCGGCCCCGGGCAGGTGCCGCTGCCGCACCGCGAGCGCCGCGCGGATGCGCGCGGCGAAGAAGGCCTCGTTGATTTCCACCAGCTCGGGGGCCAGCAGGCGGACGTGAATCTTGGATTGCGAATTGAAAAACCCCACGCCCAGCAGGCGCCGGCTGCTGTCCTTCACCTGCACCACCTCGCCGTCCGCCGCCGGTTCGGTGAGGCGCTGAATTGAACTTTGGTAAATCCACGGGTGGCCGGCGACGACGCGTTCGGCTTCGCCGGGGCGGAGGAGGACGGTGGGGGGTGTTTTCATGGTGAACGGACCGCGCCGATGCCGGCGGGGGCGCACACGTTAGGCGTTTTCCCCATGCTGCGGAAGGGTTTTGTCGGGCCGGCGGGCCGGCGGGCGTCTCCGGAGTGCGGGGCCCGGACTTGTTTGGCCCGGGCGGCGTGCTAACGTGGCGCGCCTTTTGGAAATCATTTGAGAGCGCTCATCGAAACACGCACGCAACGCACCGAACGGGTGTTCCTCGTCGGTGTCGAGTTGAAATCCCACCGGGGCGGCACCACCCGCGAAACGCTGGACGAACTTGCCGAACTCGTCGAGACCGCCGGCGGGGTGGTCGCGGGCGAGGGCGTGCAAAAGCTCGAAGCGCCCAACGCCGGCACCTATCTCGGCAAGGGCAAGGCGGAGGAGTTCGCGGCGTGGTGTCGGGAGAACGCCGTGGACACCATCGTTTTCGACGATGAGCTGACCCCCGCGCAAAGCCGCAACCTCGAGAAAATCTTCGCGTGCAAGGTGCTCGACCGGACCGCGCTCATTCTCGACATCTTCGCGCAACGCGCCCGGACCCGCGAGGGCAAGCTCCAGATCGAACTGGCGCAACTCGAGCATCTCCTGCCCCGGCTGACGCGCTATTGGACGCACTTGTCGCGCCAGAAGGGCGGCATCGGCATGCGCGGCGGCGAAGGGGAATCGCAGCTCGAAGCGGACCGCCGCAAGACGCAGGAGCGCATTGACAAGCTCACCGAGGAGCTGGAGCTCGTCCGTCGGCAGCGTTCGACGCAGCGGGCCTCGCGCCAGCGGCAGCAATGGCCCATGGCCTCCATCGTCGGCTACACCAACGCGGGGAAGTCCACGCTGTTGAACCATCTCACCGGCGCGGCGGTGCTGGCGGAGGACAAGCTGTTCGCCACGCTGGACCCGACCACGCGCCGGCTGCGGCTGCCGACGAACCAGAACGTGCTGCTCACGGACACCGTGGGTTTCATCCGCAAGCTGCCGCATGACCTGGTCGAGGCGTTCAAGGCGACGCTGGAGGAAGTGGTGCAGGCGGATTTGCTGCTGCACGTGGTGGATGCCAGTCATCCGCAGGCGGAGGAACACATCGAAGCCGTGAATGCGGTCCTGCGCGAGATTGGCGCGGAGGGCAAGCCGACGTTGATGGTCTTCAACAAGGCGGATCTCGTGCCGGCGGCCGCGATGTTGAGCCGGTTTCTCGAACGGCATCCGCACGGAGCGGTCATTTCCGCGAAAACGGGGCAGGGGATTCCCGAATTGATGGCGGAACTCGGCTCCGCGTTGCGGCCCATCCGCGAGTTTCTCGAACTGGCCGTGCCGCACGAGCGGGCCGATGTGATTGCGCGGCTGCACGAGGTGGCGCAGGTGGTGGAGCGGGATTACGAGGGCGAGGCGGCCCGGTTCAAAGCGCGCATCCCGCCTCACTTTCATCACGAGTTCGCCCGGTTCGTGGTGAAGGAATTGCAGACGGCATAGAAATGCCAACTGGATCACCCGCCAGAGGTTGGTTGGTGCGATGAATCCGGAAACGGCAGTTGGGCAACCACGAAATACACGAAACACACGAAAGGCCCGGACGAAAGGCTGCCGGGGCGGCAGCGCAGATGTTCCCCTGCCGGGTGAGCGGCGGCCGGAGAGGAGCGGCCAGTGTTTCGTGTCCTTTTGTGTGTTTCGTGGTTTGAACTGCTTTTTCCAGGATGAATCCTACGGCTGCCGCGCGAGACGTCCGGGGTTCTGGCCGGCCCGCAGCGGGGTGAGCCGGAATTCGTAGGCGTAGTCTGCGGCCGGGATGAGATATTGCGGGTGCGGCCATGCGCCCCAACTGTCGTCCCCACCCACACCCTGCTGCCGCCAGTCGAGATTCAACACCACGAAGTCGCGGCGCGGCAGGGCGTGGGGATGCTTGGCGGACTGCAGATCATCCGTCGTGTGGTGCAGCGCGTTGACGCTGAGGAGCGGCAGGCCGGTGGCCAGCAGGCCGTTGCCCCGGGCGTCGGTCAACGCCACCCAGCGCACGTCCACCTTGTTGCCGCTTTCACCGGGTTCGGAGTAATGCCGGTAGAACTGTTCCCGCACAGTGCCGCGATACACGCCGACCTTGGCGTCCTTGCGGTCAAGGTAGGTCTCGTGCGGCCCCGGGCCGAGCCAGGTGATGCGGTCGAACCGCGCGGGCAGGATCATCTGCATGCCGAGTTTCGGGAGGCGGGCAAGGTTGGTCCGGCCCGGTTGGAACGCCGCCGCCACGCGCACCGCGCCGTCGCCGGTCACGGTGTAGGTCGTGGTCCAACGCGGATTGGCCCGGGGCAGGGCAAGCTGGTGGGCCACGCGGAGGATGACCGCGCCCTCGGCTTCCACCACATTGAATTCCTCCACTCGCGCCGTCTCATGCGCGCGCCGCCACACGCCCTGGGATTCGCCCATTTTGCGGCCACGGTCGTTGTCGGTGGGCGCGCGCCAGAAGTCGGGCCGCAGCGGGGACGCGATGAGTTCCAGGCCGCGTGATTGCCAGGACTTGAGCGTGCCGCTGGCGGAATCGAAGGTGATCTGAAAGTCCCTGCCCCGCACAACGACCTGGCCGGCGCGGCGCTCGACCTGCGGGGCGGCAACTGCAGCCGGTGCGGCGGGGGGCGGCGGCGCGTGGTCGGGCAGTTGGAATTCGTCCCACGCGATTTCATGGCCGGCTTTGGCCCACGGCTGGTTGTGTTTGAGGTGGAAGCTGACGGTGAGGAAGTATTCGACGCCCGGCGCGGGCGTGAAGGGTTTCACGGGCACGGTCAGGTCGGCGCTTTCGCGCGGGCTGAGGCGGGGCAGCGCAAGTTTGCCCGATTGCAGGCGGGTGCCGTCGCCGGTGAGTGTCCAGCGCAGTTCCGCGAAGTCCGCCGGGTCCACAAAGTCGAACCAGTTTTTCACATTGATGACCCGCCGGGCGAGGTCCACCGGGCGGCAATGGATGAACTGATAAACGTGCTTCACCTCGTGCAGGCCGGGATGCGGCTCGCGGTCGGGGGTGACGAGGCCGTTGTTGCAGAAGTTGTCGTCGCTCGGCGCGTTGTGGCCGAAGTCGCCGCCATACGCCCAGAACCACGGCTGGCCGGGCTTGACGCGCTCGAAGGTGCGGGCCGCGTTGCGGGCGACCGGGGCGCGGAGCGACTGGTCCACCCAGTCCCAGATGAAGCCGCCCTGGAGATAGGGCTTCGCGTAAATCAAATCCCAGTAGAGCCACAGGTTGCCGCTGCTGTTGCCCATCGCGTGGCTGTATTCGCAGAGGATGAACGGGCGGTCGCGGGTCGGCTGGGCGGGCAGTTTGAAGCCCCAGCCCGCGTCCAGCACTTCGCCGTCGGCGTATTTGCGGAGGTGCTCCGGCGGCGCATACATCGGGCAGTAAATGTCCGTGTTGCGGTCGAAGCCGGCGCGCTCGTAATGCACCGGACGGCTGGGGTCGCGCTGCTTGATCCAGTCGTAGGTGGCCATGAAGTTCGGGCCGTTGCCGGCTTCATTGCCCAGTGACCAGATGATGACGGAGGGATGATTCTTGTCCCGCTCCACCATGCGGATGGTGCGGTCCAGGTGCGCGGCCTTCCACTCGGGGAAATTGGCCAGTGATTCCGGGCCGTAACCCATGCCGTGGCTTTCGATGTTGGCCTCGTCCACCAGGTAAAGGCCGTAACGGTCGCACAGGTCATACCAGGCGGGCACGTTCGGGTAATGGCAGGTGCGGACGGCGTTGACGTTGTTCTGCTTCATCACCTGGAGGTCGCGCATCATGCTGGCCAGCGTCATCACCTGCCCAAGGTCGGGGTCGGTTTCGTGCCGGTTGACGCCCTTGATGAGAATCTTCCGCCCGTTGACCAGCAGGTGGCCCTCCTTGATTTCGACTTTGCGGAAACCGACGTTCACCGGGATGACTTCGAGCACCTGGCCGGAAGGGTCTTTGAGCGAAAGCAGCAGCTTGTAGAGATGCGGCGTCTCGGCGGTCCATTTCAACGGGTTGGGCACGGACGCGGTCACCGCGGCCTGCCCGCCCCGGCCATCGGGATGCACGGCCAGTTTGAGGGCGGGGCGGGCGATGGTTTGGCCGCGCGGATCGCGCAACTCGGCCTCGACAGTGACGTTGGCCGGGGCGGTCAGTTGGTTTTCGACTTCCACGGCAAGGGTGAGGGTGGCGTCGCGATAGTCGCCGTCGAGGTCGGTCTTCACCTCGAAGTCGCGGATGTGGAGCGCGGGCGGCGACCAGAGATACACGTCGCGGAAGATGCCGCTGAACCGCCAGAAATCCTGGTCCTCGAGATACGAGCCGTCGCACCAGCGGAAGTTCTCCACCGCCAGCAGATTCTCGCCGGGCCGCAGGTGGGGGGTGAGGTCAAACTCGACCGGCGTGCGGCTGTCCTTGCCGGTGCCGACGTAATGGCCGTTGAGGTAAAGGTGGAAGAACGAGTTCACGCCGTCGAACGTGAGCAGCACGCGGCGGCCCGCCCAGTCCTTCGGCACGGTGAACGTTTTCCGGTAGGCGTTCACGGTGTTGTTGGGATCGTCGGCGGGGACGTGCGGGGGATTCCACGGCTTGGGCCACGGATAGGGGATGTTGACGTAGATCGGGATGCCGTAGCCGTGGATTTCGACGTTCGCGGGCACCGGAATCGTGGTCCAGCGCGAATCATCGAAGTCCGTCCGCCAGAAACCGTCCACGCGGGCCAGATGGTTCGAGGCGTAATGGTATTTCCACGCGCCGTTCAACGAGCGGTAGAACGGCGACTTCACCCGCTCGGCGTTGTCCGTGTGCTGGATGCGCAACGCGGTCTTGACGTCCGGGCAGATGACCATCGAGGCGCGGGGCGGCAGGGTGTTGCGGCCGGTCAGTTCGGGGTTTTGCCAGTCGTCGGCGAGCGGCAGCGCGACGGCGGCGAGCGGGGCGAGCAACGCGGCGGAGAGCATGACGAGACGCTTCATGCGGGAACGCTAACAACTGCGGGTGCGCGCGTCACTATCACCTTTTGATGTGATGGACACCCGTTCGGGTAATCGGGGGGCGGGCCGGCCCGGCGCCACTGCGGGGGGCTGCGGCTCCCGGCGGCCCGCTCAGTTCCGGCTCGTCGAGGCCCGCACCGCCAGTTGCGGCTGGAGCACGGCGTGTTGTTGCGGCAGCGTGGCCTGTTCCAGCCGGCGTTGCACAAACTGCCAGGCCAGGGCGCACATTTCCGCCACGGGTTGCACCAGCGTGGTCAGCGGACATTCCAGGTATTCCGTGTCCTCGATGCCGTCACAGCCGACGAGGGCCACATCGTGGGGCACCCGCAACCCGAGGTCGCACAGCCCCCGGTAGATGCCCAGCGCGGCGTCATCCGAATGGCAGAAGATGGCGTCGGGCCGGCCGGCGGTGCGAATGTAATCCTGGATCAACTGGCGCGTGACCGGCTTCTGGTTGCGGGTGAGCGGGTAGTAAATGAACTCCGGCGTCCGGCCCGCCGCGCGCATGGCCGCGCTGTAACCAAGCCGGCGGCTTTCGCCTGGCTGGTCTCGGCGGACAAAGGTCGCGTGGGCGATGCGCTGAAAACCGGATTCGAAGAGGTGCCGCATCACGGCGGCCGTGCCGCTGCCGAGGTCCACCTCCACCCGGTCCGTCCTGGGCGAACAATACGCGCCCACGCTCACCACCGGCACCGCGCCGGTCCCGATCCCCTCCAACTGCCGCTGCACCGCCTTGAGCGCGTCCACCGCGATGATGGCATCCACCGGCACATGCGAGAGCACCTGCTGGGCGTCCGCCGCCTCGACCTCCGCAATGATCAATTCATGGCGCGCCTCGCGGGCGAGCCGGCCCAGTTCCCGGGCCACCTGCGTGTAATGCGTCGAAATCTGGTCGGGAATCCACAGGGCCACAATGCCGGTGCGCTGCCGCCGCAAGGCGCGCGCGTGTGGATTCGGGCGGTAGCCCATCTCCCGCGCCGCGTCGAGAATGCGCTGTCGGGACTTGGCCGAGACCTGCGGATAACCGCCCAGCGCGAAGGTGACCAGTTGCCGGGAGACGCCCAGTTTGCGGGCGATTTGTTCCTGCGTGACCATGTGCGAAGTGGCGGCATGTGAACCCGGCGGCGGTGCCAATGCAAGCTTCCGCTGGGGCCGGGCGGGCGGCACGTGGGACAGGTCGGCCTCGAAAAAGCAGTTCCCGCCGCGAACTGCGCCAAATGACCCGGGCAACTGGCCGCTCCTCTCCCCCGCCGCCCCGCCCCCGGCAGCCGAGCATGGGGGCCGCCGCCCCAGCCGCCGTTCGTCCAGCCCTTGCGTGTGTTTCTGGTTTTTCGTGGCCTCTCAGCGGCCGTTTCCAGGGTCAAGGCTGTCCGGCGCGACGGCGCGTGCCACGGGCTGTCTGACGCTGGCCGCGCGCATGCCCGTTCACCGTCACGGTGGTGGAATTCGTCGCCGCGCGCAGCATGTTGAAGCAGCCGGGAGGATACCGGGCCTGCAACTGCTTCAGCAGGCTGGGACCATTACAGGTGAGGCGGCCATCCCGGATGCCGTGGTTGCGGTCGCCAACGCGGTTGGCGGTGTATTCCCAGTGCTGCCCTTGCACGGCCGTGCCGTCGCTCCAACTCTTCCTGTTGGCGGTCGCCTGGCCGAGGGCACCGTCATGCGGGTGGTGGGGCCATGGTTGAACAGACGCGGTTTCCCCAGCGGGCTGGTGGCAAGGCGGGAGCGGGGGGCGGTGCGCTCCTGCGGCGGGGCGCATCTCAGTTTTTTGCAGGCGGTGGCGGCAGGCATCCTGCCTGCCGTAGAGGGCGGCATCCTTGCCGCCCGGAATGAGCGTGGCTCCGGGCGGGCGACATGAACTTGCCGAGCGCCCCGTGCGGGCGGGCGTT